>Ga0256839_1001706_pt1 | contig 26098 bp, 16 predicted proteins | sample 354166metaG_FD_185968 | JGI IMG/M metagenome (GOLD analysis project Ga0256839, IMG submission 185968) | Hydrothermal vent microbial communities from Mid Atlantic Ridge, Atlantic Ocean - 354-166 | ecosystem: Environmental > Aquatic > Marine > Hydrothermal vents | place: Atlantic Ocean: Mid... | reverse complement strand
GACCCGCTCCAACCTGCCCGTGGGCCTGGTCTATGATGCCAACGGGGTGCCGGTGGCCTTCCAGAGCCTGAGCCTGGGGGATTTCTCCTCCAGCTATCTCAGCTTCAGCCTGCAGTTGCGTTTCTGAAGCCGCGCCGGGGCGGCGTTCCAGGTGGGGGGGTGCAACAGCGCCCCCTGGGTCGTGAATGCGCCGGACAGGGGTATTTGAACAAGCCATAATGTTGTTTTTGATAGAAAAATTTCATTCCCCCGCGGCTTTGGAGACAGGGCGCTTCCTTGACAAGGCCTGGACAGCGGTGATATCCTTAGCGCTACCCTGAGAAAAGACCACGCCGCACAAGAAGCGTGGAATCACGGGTATTCCATGGAATGATAAAAGTGAGATGGATTTTAGTAGTGTTTGGCTATTCCTACTAAACTTCCAAGACATAGTTGAAAGGGGATACATATGAAAATACGTAAAGCAATACGGATGGCCGCGCTGGGCTCGGCTGCCCTGGCGTTGCCACACGTGGCATCCGCCATGAATCTGGGTGGCACGGATTTCACCGGGGCTGGAATATCCGGTGGCTGGAGTATCGGCGGGTCGGGCGAAATCGTTCTGGATGCCTGTCCCACGGGCTGGACCTGTTCCGCGGCCAGTGTGACCGATGCCGGCTTTCTGCAGCGCCAGATCACCGATGGCACCAACACCTTCATCCAGACCATCGTCGCGGAAGGCAACACGGGCGACCGTTTCTCCAATTATACGGCCAGCCCGAGCTTCTTCGGTGACGACTCCATCGTGGCGCTGAACGCCGCCGAGGGCGGTCTCTACGGGCGTCAGCGGACGTCGGACCAGGCCACGCTGGGTGATTTCACCGCCCAGGCCAACTTCAACACCGGCGCCTTCATGAACATGGAGAACCTGGCGGGCGCGCAGAGCGGCACCATCGGCAACAACTCCATGGTCGAATTGGGCCAGCAGATCACGGCCACGGAATTCGCGGCCAACTTCGCCTTCGACCACGGCATGATGATGCCTGGCGCCAACGACGGCCTCAAGGGTGGTAAGTTCGTCAACCTGACCCTGACCTCCTATGCCAACGACTCGGGCCTGGGCTTCGACAGTAACTTCAGCCAGGAGCGTCTGGTGTTCGAGGGCAACGTGGGCACCACGCTGGAGGACGAGGAATACAAGCGCATGGATATCACCTCCAATCTCTCGGGCGCGCTGGCGCAGGGCATCACCCAGAACTTCGCCGTGCGCGAGCGCATGGGCCCTGGCCTCATCGGCGGCGGCACCTGGGTCTGGGATGATGGTACAACAACGGCCTACAATGCAGGGGATGCGTTGAAGCGGACCACCATCGGCCAGCTCGTGGACGGTGCCGGCGAGTTCGGGTTCACCGAGGCCTTCAGCAATTCCATTGCAAGCGTGGAGGACGGTACAGCAACTACATCTATCCGCGCGGGTGGTGTGTACTCGCTGGTGGATTCCTCGGTGCCCTTCGTCAGCATCACCGACGATGCGCTGGATGCCGACGGCGATCCCTTCTCACCGTAAGCAACAACAAGCAATTTGTCGCGGTTGGGGGGGCTTTGCCCCCCCTTCTTTTGCACGGCGCCATGTGGCGTTTTCTTCGGCGGGCTTGTTTCATGCGTCGCTTGTCGGGAGTTACCGATATGCATGACATGGCTGGCTCGTATGGAGCGGAGTGAGAAATGACAGCATGCCTGTCATTTCAGGCGCAGCGAGGAATCCGAGGCCGCTGGCACAGGATTTCTCCCTTCGGTCGAAATGACACTTCTATGTCATTTCGAGCGCAGCGAGAAATCCAAGGGCAGTGGGGCGGGATTTCTCCCTTCGGTCGAAATGACAAGGGAAAGTGGTCGTAATGCACTGCTTCGTCATTCCGATCGCAGCGAGGAATGACAAGAAGGTGTGGCGGCAGTGGCAAGGCAGCATGGTGGCAATGGCAGGGAGGCGCGGTGGGAATGACACTCCCTCTGTCATTTCGAGCGCAGCGAGAAATCTGAAACCGCTGACACAGGATTTCTCCCTTCGGTCGAAATGACATGGGAGGTGAGGTCGAAATGACAAGAGAGAGGTCGAAACGGACAAGGGCGTGTGGTGGGAATGACAAGGTGATGCGGGTCCTCGGGGTCTGCATCCAGGCTGAAGGCGGCCGTCAGCCATCAACGCAAGTCTCAATAATCATGCATCTTCCTTGAGGAGCGATGACTCATGACAGATATCAGGCATGTTCTGGGGGGTGGGCTGTTGGGCATGGTGCTGCTTTTGCCTGGCGGGGCGGCGGCCGCACCCACGGGCGCGGAGATCGTGCAGCGCTGCGACCTTGAGACCTATGCCGGGGACGACCAGCGCAGCCGCCTTACGGTGATCCTGCGCGACGTGGCGGGCAACACCAAGAAGACGGTGTACCGGCGTTACTGGAAGTTTTACGGATCCAATGCGAAGATCATCGAGAAAATGATGCTCTTCACGGAATTCCCGCCCGATGCCCGGGGGACGGGTTTCATGCGCTGGAGTTACCGCCCGGACCTGGGCAGGAATGCCGACCAGTGGCTGTATCTGCCTTCCCTCAACACCATCCGCCGGGTTTCCGTGCGTGACCCGGGGGACAGTTTCCTGGGTTCCGATCTCACCTACCAGGACATCAGCCTGCGTCCCCTGGACCGTGACGAACACCGCCTGCTGCGCACGGAGAACAAGGGCGGGCGCCAGTACTACGTGGTGGAGAGCACGCCCAAAGAGCAGAAGCCCCTCTACGGTAAGCTGGTGAGCTGGTACGAGGCGGCGCCCGACTGGGCCGATTGCAACAAGGTGCGGGTGGAGTATTTCGATGCCGGCGGCAGCCTGCTCAAGGTACAGAATCTGCGCTGGCAGAAGGTGGACAGCGCCTGGGTCTGGGACGAGGTCACCGTGGACAATCTCAGGACAGGGCATTCCTCACTCTTCCGCGTCACCGACGTGGAAGTCAACGTAGGCCTCAAGGACCGCCTGTTCAAGGAGCGCACCTTGAGGCGCGGTATTCGTGAATGAGCGGCATCACGCGCCGGATCACGGCGGGACCTTAGCGTCCAGGTGCCCCGCCTGCAGGAGGAATGGGGGATGTGGTGATGGGTGAGTAAGGGCGCACAGCGGATCGCCATCGCCCATCACCACCCTTTGTCATTTCTACCTCACCTCCCCTGTCATTTCGACCGCACTTTCTTGTCATTTCGACCGAAGGGAGAAATCTTATGTCAGCGGCCTCGGATTTCTCGCTGCGCTCGAAATGACAAAGAAGTGTCATTTCGACCACCCTCCCTTGTCATTTCGACCAAAGGGAGAAATCCTGCCCCACTGCCCTTGGATTTCCCGCGGCGCTCGAAATGACAGGGGCAGTGTCATTCCCGCTGCGCCTTCTTGCCATTGCTACCACGCTGCCAGTGCCGCCACACTTCTTCGCCATTTCGACCTCGCCTCCCCTGTCATTTCGACCTTACCTCCCTTGTCATTTCGACCGAAGGGAGAAATCCTATGCCGGCGGTTTCGGATTTCTCGCTGCGCTCGGAATGACATAGAAGTGTCATTTCCACCGAAGGGAGAAATCCTGCCCCGCTGCCCTTGGATTTCTCGCGGCGCTTGAAATGACAGGGGCAGTGTCATTCCCGCTGCGCCTTCTTGCCATTGACACCTGCCTGGCTGTTTGATTTCAAGCGCGAAGGTGGGCCGATCACGCCGCTGGACAGAAAAAAACCGGGACAGGTAAACAGGTTCGCAAAAGGCCATGCACGGTCTGCCTGCTCCAGCAGCAGGCAGACTTTGCCGCACCGGCCTGGGTTGAACATGCAAGGCGTCACCGAAGGTGGACAGGCCAACATCATATATCATTGATGACGTGTTCTCTCCCTGAGCATTGCTTCCAATGCTGCCTTTGCCAAGAAACCCGAGCGGGATTCACCCGAGGCCAGGGCTGCTTCGTCGATCATGGCCAGCACCCGTTCGGGCAGGGTGATATTGACCCGCTTGGTCTTGCCGCTCAGACGAGCCAGATCCACATCCACCACGGACCATACGCCATTCTTGAACTCCGTTTTGTCCTTGTGCTCCTCGATGGTGCCCGGTCTCGGTATACGCTCACCGTCCAGCAGCAGGCCTTCCAGATGGCACTCAATGGCCTCCCGGGCATTCTCGATAGCTTCATCCAGGGAGCTGCCGGCCGAGTGACAGCCTGGGAGATCGGGTACGATCACGCCGTAGTCTGTGTCGTCTTCCTTATGAATGACGATGGGGTATCTCATCTGTTTTTCCTCCATTTCCAGCCCGCCTGTCGGTAAATGCTTCGCAGCGTTGGCAGAGGCAGATCATGTTTCGGGTGCGGTACCGTGTGACCTTGCCGGGTTTCTCCGGATGTTTGAACTGGTGGTGGCTGCCGCGCACATGATGTAGCATCCACCCATCTTTTTTGAGCATTCTGATCACATCCGCGCTCTTCATGGTGTGTATCATACACACGAAGACAGGTTGTCATCAATCGACCTTCACTGTGTCCTGAGAGGCTGATGGGTTATGAGTAATGCGTGATGGGCAATGAGTCATGGCACCAAGCGGTTTTCCATCACCCATCACTACCCTTTGTTATTTCGACCTCGCCTCCCTGTCATTTCGACCGCACTTTCTTGTCATTTCGACCTCACCTCCCCTGTCATTTCGAGCGCAGCGAGAAATCCTGTGTCAGCGGCCTCGGATTCCTCGCTGCGCTCGGAATGACAAAGAAGTGTCATTACGACCGAAGGGAGAAATCCTGTGTCAGCGGCCTCGGATTCCTCGCTGCGCTCGGAATGACAAAGAAGTGTCATTACGACCGAAGGGAGAAATCTTGTGTCAGCGGCCTCGGATTCCTCGCTGCGCTCGAAATGACAAAGAAGTGTCATTACGACCACCCTCCCTTGTCATTTCGACCAAAGGGAGAAATCCTGCCCCGCTGCCCTTGGATTTCTCGCGGCACTTGAAATGACAGGGGCAGTGTCATTCCCGCCGCGCCTTCCTGCTCCGTCCAGCAGAAGACCTTCCAGATGGCACTCAATGGCTTCATCCAGGGTGCCGCCGGCGGAAAGGCGGACTGGGAGCATGCCGAATACGGCTTCCTCTCTGCCTTCTGCCCTCGGTCTTCCGTCATCCGAATACGGCTTGACCGGCGGGATCTCATAATGTATAACATTGTATAACTGCCGCGTGCGGCATTGAGCCGCTGGCATTATGCTGTTATCATTGAAAAACAATGCCTTAGTGCCCTGCAGTGGGCGCATGCTCATGCGCCACGCGTTTCCCTGAGAGCACGACGACCCGAGGCATCTTCATTGATGCGCAGGGCGGCGCATCCTTGTGCCGGCATTGTGCCGGTTGTACCGGCACCGGAACGCCTTTCCCGTCATGGCGGTATTCCTACAGTCCGGAGGTCGCGTGGCAAGCAGATTTCATGTGCTGACCGAGACGAAGACAATCCCCGCCAGACCCGTATTTCTGCCTCGCGTCCCGCCCGTGACCGCCACGCTCATGGTCCTGGCGCTGGTCCTGGGCCTGCCGCAAGGCACGATTGCGGGCGTGAAGGACTGGCTGCCCGAGGACCTCAGCCTGAGCGGTTACATCAAGAACGAGACCGCCTACCGCTTCCGTGAACCCCGCTCCTTCACCAAGATGCGCAACATCCTCTCCCTGGATCTGGATTACGTCTTCACCGACTGGGCGGAGTTTCATGCCTCGGGCTGGGCCTATTATGACCTGGTCTACGACCTCTTCAACTACGATGTCGTCTCGGCGCGGGCCGAGCGCGACATCGACCAGCCGCTCAACTTCATCGAGGGTCTGCCGGAACAGAAGGACTCGCCGGTGGCGGAGTTCCGCGAACTCTATCTCGACCTGTTCCTGGGCGACATGGACGTGCGCATCGGCAAGCAGTTCGTGGTCTGGGGGGTGCTCACCGGCGTGCGGGTGGTGGACGAGATCAACCCCATGGACTTTCGCGAGCTGATCCTGCTGGATCTGCTGGACTACCGCATTCCCCTGTGGACCTTGAAGATCGACTACTATGGCGCCAGCAACAGTTATCAATTCCTCTGGATCCCGGAACTCAAGTTTCACAAGCCCGCGCCCCGGGGCTCCGAGTGGGAATTGCTGCAGGAAGTGCCGGGCACCCGGTATCCCGACGACTGGAACCTGGAGAACTCGGAGGTGGGTTTCCGCGTCTCCCGCACGGTCTGGGATACGGAGCTGAGCCTGAGCTACTTCTACACCTGGGACGACTTTCCCGTCATCTTCCGCCGCGTGCGCGCCGACGAGGTGGTGGAGGATCCCCAGTTCTTTCCCCGTTACACCCGCATTCACATGTATGGCCTGACTTTCCAGCGTGACCTGTTCGGCCAGATCCTCAAGGGCGAGCTGGCCTACGTGAGGAACAAGTATTTCGGCATCGACAACACCACGGACCGGGACGGTGACGGCTACGTGGACAATCGTGGCGAGGTGCAGCGCGACCACATCCGCTGGGGCCTGGGACTGGATTTCAATCTCTGGAAGACGGATTTCTCGCCGGGGCTGGTGCAGTGGATCATCCTGGATTACGATCCGGCCATCATCCAGGACGAGTACGATACCTCCTTCAATCTCTTCGTGCGCAAGGAACTGCCCCAGCACAGCGCCGTCTTCGAGCTGCTCACCATCTGGCCCATCAACATGCAGGAACTCTACGCCCAGCCCAAGATCATCTTCAACGTCACGGAGCGTTTCCAGCTGGAGACGGGACTGGACCTGTTCTGGGGCGATCAGTCCCGCGTGGGCGTGTTCGTGCAGGGGGGGCGGCCCACGGAAATCGTGGAGGTGGAACAACAGTTCCAGTTCTTCGGCAACTTCGACCAGAACGACCGCGTCTTCATCGAATTCAAGTACAGTTTCTGACAGGAAAGGCTGCCCATGCTCAATCGTTTCTATCTGTTGTCGGTGCGTTTTCCCAAGGCCGTCCTCGCGCTGGTCTGCCTTGCCTTTCTCGCCGGGCTGTGGCAGATGGGCAACCTGCGCTGGGAGACCGATGCCCGGGTCTATTTTCCCAAGGGCCATCCTGCCATCGAATACGACGAGTACGTGGCCGACACCTTCGGCGTCAAGGATTCCATCATCATCGCCATCGTCAACGAGCAGGGCATCTTCAACCCCGAGACCCTGACGCGGGTGGCGCGCATCTCCGAAAAGGTGGCCGCACTGCCCGGCGTGCTGGCCCAGCGGCGGGTGGACGTGGCCTCGCTGGCCACCGCCACGGTCTTCATGGGCACGGAGGACGCCCTGCTCAACGAGCCCCTGCTGGAGACGGTGCCGCCCGACGCCGCGGCCATCGAGCGCCTGCGCCGGCTGGTCTATGACAACCCCGATCTCTTCGTGGGCAACCTCGTCTCCGCGGACGGCAAGGCCACCATGATCCGGGTCAAGCTCAAGGAGGGGATCGAACACCGTTACCAGAGCTATTTCCAGGTGCGCGGCATCCTCATGGCGGAGCTGCAGGGCGGCGGCACGGAAGGCGCCGCCTGGCCCGCCGGCAAGGAGAAGGGCCGGGAAAATGGCCGGGAAAATGGCCGGGAAAATAGCTGGCCCAAAGGCGGTGGCGCCTGGCAGGATGCCGGACAAGGGGCGGGGCAGGGCGCGGGCCGGCAGGCATGGGATGAGGGCCAGTGGGAAGCCGGCGGGGACGGGGGAAACTGGAGCGGGAGCGGAAGCTGGGGCGGGGGCGACTGGAACAAGCCCCTGCACGAGCGGGTGGCGGCCAACGGCGACCGTTTCTACATGGCGGGCCGGCCGGTGATCGAGGTCACCTCCGGCCAGAACGCCCTGGCCGACCTGCGTCTCATGATCCCCCTGCTGTTCTTCACCATCGTCGCGGTGCTGTTCCTCATCTTTCGCAACCTGCGCGGTGTGGCCCTGCCCCTGCTGGTGGTGGCCGCGGCCGTCGTCTGGACCCTGGGGGTGATGGCGGCACTGGGCGTGCCCATGTTCACCATCTCCACCATGCTGCCGGTGATCCTGGTGGCGGTGGGGATCGGGGATGCCCTGCACCTGCTCAGCCATTACGAGGACATCGTCCTGGAGGATCCCCACGAGGACCGGCGCCACATCGTGGCGCGCCTCATGAGCGAGCTGGGCACGCCCCTGCTTATCACCACCGTGACCACCGCCGTGGGTTTCCTCTCCCTGTGGTGGGCCGAGATGCCCCCCTTCAAGGTCTTCGGCGTCTTCACCGCGCTGGGCATCGTCTTCTGCTGGCTGGCCTCGGTGACCCTGGTGCCGGCGGCGCTCACCCTCATGAAACCCCACATCAGCGGCTATCTCGCCCGGCGCCGTTCCCTGCGGCTGCATGCGGAGGCCGGCCTGCTCACCCGCGGGCTGGTGGGCATGGCGCGTCGGCTGGGAGAGCATCGCGGCGCAGCCGCGCTGGTCATTGCGCTGCTGACCGTGATCGTGGGCTTCGGGGCCCAGCGCCTCTACGTGGATTCGAGCTGGATCGGCGATTTTCGCGAGGACAGCGAAGTGGCGGTGGCCAACGATCTGCTCAACGAGGCCTTCGATGGCACCATCTTTCTCAACGTGGTGGTGGACGGCGGCCGTCCCGACGCCCTCAAGTCGCCCGCCCTGCTGGCGGCCATGGAGGCCCTGCAGGATCACGTGGACGCCCTGCCCGACGTGGGCGGTTCCCTGTCCCTGGTGGACTATCTCAAGAGCACCAACAAGTCCCTCCATGCCAATGATCCCGCCTACGAGGTCCTGCCGGACAGCCAGGCCGTGATCGCCGAGTTCCTGTTCCTGCTCTCGGTATCGGGGCGCCCCGAGCAGCTGGACGCCGTGGTGGACTACGACTATCGCCAGGCCAACATCACCTTTGCCATCAAGACCGACCACACCCAGCGCCTCAAGGCCATCATCGACGAGGTGCGGGCCTTCGCCGCGCGCCAGTTCGCCGGGCTGGGCGCCGAGGTGCATCTCGCCGGCTCCGCCAACAATTCCTACGTCTGGGCCGACCTGCTCATCAGCAGCCAGGTGGGCGCCATCTTGCTCTCCAAGCTGGGCATTTTCCTGGTGGCCATGCTGCTGTTCCGCTCCGCCATGGCCGGTCTCTACACGGTGCTGCCGGTCACCCTGACCACGGTGCTGGTGGCGGGGGCGGCGGGCTGGCTGGGCGTGCCCATGGATGTCTCCACGGTGCTCGCCGCGGGCGTGGCCATCGGTGTGGGGGTGGATTACAGCGTGCACTATCTGTTCCGCTATGCCCACGAGCGCCGCCAGGGGCTGGACGAGGCACGTGCCGTGCTGGCGGCCATGCGCAGCGTGGGCAAGCCCATCGTGTTCAACGCCACGGTGGTGACGGCGGGCTTCCTGGTGCTGGGCCTTTCCCAGTTCCCGCCCCATGTCAAGCTGGGCTATTTCGTCGCCGCCTACATGGTGATCGCCTGCCTGGCGGCGCTGATCCTGCTGCCCCTGGCCTTTGCCTGGTACCGGCCGCGGTTCGCCCGCGTCCCGGCCACGAATCCTGCGACCGTGAGACATGAGGCGACCTGAGACAATCAATTCGCGCAAGCCCGCGGCTTCGGCGGCGGCCGGCGGATGGCTCGGGCACGCGGCGGGCAGGCTGGTCCTGGTGCTGGTGCTGTCCGGGATGTCGATGCAGGCAGCGCGGGCCGACGAGACCCGCTGGAGTTTCTCCTTCATCCTCGGCGGCCACGTGACGGAGATGCAGGATCTCAACCGGGGCCTGTACAATTCACCCCTGGTGGGCGAGGCGACGGTGCTCATCCGCGAGGGTGGCCAGAACATGGGCGGGGAGGGCGAGGTCATCGACCAGAACGAGACCGAGGTGATCGGTTTTCGCTTCGACAACCCCCTGCCCAACGACACCGCGGCGACCATCGGCGGGATCGAGTTCTCCTGGAATCCCAACGACCGGCATGCCTTTTTCATCGGCGTGGGCACCTGGGAGCGTACTTCCATCAGTGTCACCACGGACAACCTGCCCCTGCAGCAGTTCAACGTGAGCAACGTGGTCAACAGCGAGCGTATCGCCACGGTTTCCTTCACGGAATACAACCTGGGCTGGCGTTACAGCTTCTTCCGCCGCCCAAGGTTCCGTTTCTATACGACGCTCGCCATCCACGAGGTCTTCGACATCGATTACCGGGAGCGCTGGGTGTTTCTGTTCACGGAGAGCCCCATCGACGACCTGGTGGGCGTGCGCCGCGACATGGTGGTGGAGGCCCAGACCGCCTCCCTGTTCATGGGCGGCGCCGGTCTGGGCATGGAGTGGTTCCTGCGCGACTGGCTGTCCCTGGGGTTTGAGGGCAGATATCTCGTGAGTCAGGACGACTTCACCCTCCGGGACGTGAAAGAACGCGACGATTTCAACCCCAATGACGAAGTGTTTCGCACCGGCATGCCCTACCGGGAACTGGCCGACGGCACCCTGGGCTATCTGCGTCCGGATGCCACCCCGGCCGATGTACAGGATCCCGCCACGCGGGAGAATTTCTACAACGACATGAAACTGAAATTCGACGGCTGGCGTCTATTGTTCAAGGTCAGTATCTATTATTGACAGCAGCCCTTCGCGGCGGAGGGCGCTTATGCACCGTCTGACCCTCTGCAGGGCCCGCCCCGGCGCGAAGGCGATTTCCCATGAACCTCTGTCCTCATAGGGAGTCAAAACAGTATGTACCGTTTCCTGATGCTTGCCCTCCTGTTCTCCCTTCTTCCCGGTGTCGCAGGTGCCGCGAATGCGCGGTCCGTCTCCCTAGAGACCCTGCGCAACTCACCGCTCTATTTCGAGCCCAACCTGGGGCAGACGGCGCCCGAGGTGCGTTATCTGGCGCGCGGCCAGGGCTATGTGTTTTTCCTCACCGAGGACGAGGCCGTCTGGCGCCTGCATCCCCGCCTGCCGGATCAGGTGGGCCAGGTGACACGTCCCCGCTCGGCGGTGATCCGCCTCCGTCTGGGGGGCGCGGAGGCCACGCCCTCCCCGCCGCGGGCGCTGGAACCCCTGCCCCAGGTGAGTCACTACTACATCGGACGTGATCCCCGGCGCTGGGCCGAGGGCGTGCCCGCCTACGGCCGGGTGCGCTACGAGGGTGTCTATCCCGGCATCGACATGGAGTTCTACGGCAAGGGCCCGCTGCTGGAATACGATTTCGTGGTTGCCCCCGGCGCCGATCCCCGGCACATCCTGCTGGAGTTCAGCGGCGCGGACCGCCTGCGGTTGACGCCCGCCGGCGATCTGCTCATCGAAGCTGGCGGGGAAACGGGCGGGGTGCGCCTGCGCCACCACCGTCCCTTCGCCTACCAGGTCCGCGAGGGGCGCAGGCAGGCCGTGGCGGCGGATTTCGTGCTGCGGGACGGGCAGCAGGTGGCCTTTCGCCTGGGAGACTACGATCCCGCCCTGCCCCTGGTGATCGATCCCGCGGTGACCCTCGCCACCTATCTCGGCGGCGGCTGGGATGACGCCGTCCAGGCCGTCGCCGTGGACGGGGCCGGCGCCATCTACGTGACCGGCCGCACCACTTCCACGGATTTCCCCGCCACGACGGGCGCGGTATCGGGAAGCTTGTCCGGCAGCGATGACCTGTTCGTGGCCAAGCTCGCCCCCGACGGTCGGATCGTCTATGCCACTTACCTGGGCAGTGGTGAAACATTTGTTGGTATCCAGGACAGCGGCCGGGGGATTGCACTGGATGACCAGGGACGTGTCTATGTCACGGGCAGCGTGGGCGCCTCGTTCACCTTTTTTGCGACATCGGGTGCTTTCGATACCGAGTTCAACGGAGGTGAGACCGATGCCTTCGTAATACGACTGAAGGCTGATGGCCTGTTGGATTATGCCAGCTACCTGGGCGATGAACAGCGGTTTGATGTCGGGACAGCCATCGCGGTGGGCGCGGACGGCCTGGTTTACGTGGCAGGCTATACTGCGCAGGCTACCAAGTTTCCCTCTACGTTTCCCGTGAAAAACGGGGCCCAGACTACCCATGGCGGCGCGACCGATGCCTTCCTGGTGAAACTGGATCTGGAAACACCAGGCGCCCAGGCCCTGCGATACGGCACTTTCTTCGGCGGGGGCGGCGGCGAGGAGGCCCTGGCGCTCGCGCTGGCCGGCAACGGCGTGGCTTATATCGCGGGCATCACCAACAGCGACGGCCTTGCCACGCAAGGCGTCTACCAGTCCGGCTGGGTGGGCAACGACGGTTTCATCGCGCGCCTCGATACCCGTACCCCGGGCACGGCCGGGCTGACGGCCACGTATATCAACGCGCCGGGTTGCGGGTTTGCCGACACTAAGGACGCCGTGCGGGTCGCCGGCCTTGCCGTGGCAGGCGGCGATGTCGTCGCGGCGGGGGATACGCTTTGTGACAACTTGCCACTGACCGGTAATGCCTTCGACACGACGTTCGGTGGTACAAGCGAGGCCTTCGTCCTCGCCCTCGATGGCAATCTCGCCAGTCTGCGCTTCGCGAGCTTCTTCGGCGGCAGTGGTGACGAGACCGCCGCCGGCATCGCCCTGGACGGCTTCGGCCAGGCCTACCTGGTGGGCGGGACGACCTCCTCGGGCCTGCCGGGCAGCGGCGTAAACGCCGCCAACTTTCCCTATCGCGGGGGCGAGGACGCCTTCGTGGCCAAGCTGGCCCGGCAGGACGACGGCGGTTTCGGCCTGCGCTTCTCCCTCTATCTCGGCGGCAGCGGCGATGACCGCGCCCTGGCGGTGGCGGCGGATGCCACGGGCAACGTCCATGTGGCGGGCCGGACGGCCTCCGGTGATTTTCCGACCTACCTGGCGCCCACGGGACCCCAGGGCCAGGCACTGTCAGACTTCCAGGGAGGTCAGGAAGACGGCTTCCTGCTGCGCTTCGGCCCCGTGGCCGACCTCGCATTGGCGGTGACGGACAACGACCCCGTGGCCGTGGGAAGCAACGTGGTGTTCGACATGCGCGTGGACAACCAGGGCCCGGACGATGCCCAGGGCGTGACCGTGACGGCCACGCTTCCGGCCTCGTTGAGTTACCTGGCAGCGGACTCAGACTCACGTTGCAGCTACGACGGCGGCAGCCGCGGGGTCGCCTGCGCACTGGGTACGCTGCGACAGGGTGAAATGCCCACCCTGCGCATTACGGCCCGGCTGGATGCAGACAATCGGGAGACGGTGGATTTCAACGTGAGCGCGCTGGTGCCGGACGTGGTCCCCGGCAACAACACCGTGACCGTCAGGGTCAACGATGACGATCCCGCTGCCGGCGGTGGCAGCAATCCCCCGCCCCCGCTCACCATCACCGATGGCGACGGCGGCGTTGCCGGCGGCAGCGGGGGACGCTCGGGCGGTGGCGGCGGGGGTGTGCCGGGGCTTGCCCTGCTGCTGATTCTCGGGGCGGGGTACTTCAGCCGAGCGTTTGCCGGGTCCCTCCCTGATACATTTGATACATTCCGTGGCCGCCGGGAGGGAGCGCCGCAGGTGCGGTCATCCGGGGAGGCAGGCAGCAGGATCCACGTCCCCGGGCTGCGTTCCGCTCCTTTCGGGCCACACAGGATCCCGGGCAGGGCCTCATGAGATTGTTATCAATAACTCATTGTTTCCAAAATACTTCAAGAGGACTGCGCCGGGCAATTCCCGACTGAATCACATTGTTCGAGACAAGGCCATCTGGTAGAATTGGAGTGATCGTTTCTGTCCGGCGCGGACGTCGATGGGCTGTTGGCGCTGATTCCCGGGGCAGGGAGGCAGGCTGAATCGTTTACTCCTGACGGGGCGTTAAGGCATGACTTGGAAATGGCAGGCAAGACTGGTGTACTGTGTCCTGAGTCTCGGGGCACCGTCTGTCTTTGCCGACAATTTCATCCTGAATTTTCAGGAGCATGGCGTGCGCACGGAGGGCAGCCCCACGGCCGTGGGTCAGACCTTCGGTGATTCCGGCGGGCTGGACGGCACGGGTTTCATTCAGGACGTCGTGACCATCGGCGGGCAGGAATATTTCCATGTGGTCATCGAGGATGCCAACTCGGATTTCAGGCAGGAATCCTATACCGCTTCCGTGGCCCAGAACTGGAACAGTGTCAGCGGGCAGCGCAGCTATTCACCGTATGCGGGGGGCAACGAGCGTTCTGTCATCGGCAATATCGATCTGAACCAGAACCAGGTCAAACTCTGGCCCATGATCCGCTTCGGCAATGCCAAGGACCCCTTTGGTTACAAGGTCTACAGTTCCCCATCGGATACCGTGGGCACGGTCCTGCCCGTCGATCAACGCTACCGGCTCTCGGGCAACGGCACCATGGACCCCTCGCGCGTGGTGCTGCTCATGCAGATGAGCGATGCCAACGTCTCTGTGGAGGTCTACAAGCCCACCTTGACGCGCAAGCCGCGCGTCAGCCAGACCCTGACGGATGGCGGGCTCTCCGCGCGTTTCGTGGCGGACATGCGCGGTCTGGATTACAACACCCTGAGGCAAGCAGCGCCCCTGGTCAACACCCTGTCCCTCGATGATCCCGATCTGCCGGCGAGGGGCGTGGCGGATTTCGAGATGGAGTTTGCCCAGAAATCCCGGGTCACGGCGGGACAATATACCTACAGTGGTGGAGGTTGGACCGCCGAGGGCGGCTGGGACGTGCCGGATTCCGTGTTCATTCCGGGCGTATATACCTACTCGGATGGAAAAGGGTTCGATGTTCTGAACGTGGACTGGACGAGCTTCTTCGACCCGACTCAGAACCCCAATTCCAAGGTCAAGCTGGATTGAGGTGGTCGCGTATTTTGATCTGCCGGGATGCAGATTTGCATGACGCAAAATTGATTGAAGAACAAATTACAGCGTGAACAAGGGAATTACATCTTTGTTTCGGCTGCGTGCCTGGCAGGCCTCCGTGCTGTGCCTGGCTGCAGCTGCCCTGCCGGCCGCCCACGGAGCGCAAGGGGCATGGCAGACCACCGTCAACGATACCGTGGTGCCCAACAGCGGGGATTATGGCCTGCAATGGAGCGCCCGCCACAGCCTTGGGGGGACACGGGATGTCTTTCAGACCATCACGACCCACCTGACCCTGCCCGCAGGGCAGGACAACCTGGGCATGCTGGGCGCCAATGCTGTCTTCGTGGACGGCGCGGGCAACGTCTATTCCACAGGCTATCTGGACCAGGGCGACACGGCCCAGGCCAACGGGCGTGACGTCCTGACGGCCAAGCACGATGCCGCCGGCACCCTGATCTGGTCCGTGACCTACAACGGCGCCCAGAGCGGATACGACGAGGGCATGGCCCTGGCGGTGGACGCCGCGGGCAACGTCTATGTCGCGGGGCGCACCGAGGGGGCGGACACGAGCCTCGATCTGCTTCTTATCAAGTACAATGCCGACGGCAGCTTCGCCTGGGCGCGGACTTATCAGACCGGCATCACCGACATGGAGCGGGACGTGGCGGTGGCCACGGACGGCGCCAATGTCTATGTCGCGGGGCGCAGCCTCAATGCCTCGGACCCCGACAAACCCCATATGGACATTGTGACCTTGCGTTACGATGCGGATGGTAATGGCGAAGTGGCGCGCCTGTACGACGGGGGGTATGGCGATGATGTGCCCGTGGGCCTGGGTCTGGGCCCTGCTGGCGAGGTCTACGTGGGGGGGGTGAGCAAGGGTCCCGCAAACAACGATTACCTCGTGTTGAAATATGCGCCAGGCACGCTCACGGCCGTGTGGCAGGTGCGCAACGACAGCGGATCGCGCGACGAGGCCACCGCCATGGCGGTGGATGCCGCATCCGATGTGGTCTATCTCACGGGCTGGAGCCGCGCCGGAGGAGGCGCGCGCAACTTCAGGACGCTGGCCTTCAGCGGCGCTGACGGATCTGAAGCCTGGGGGGCCGCGACGTCCTATACCGAAGAAAACCACATCCCCCGGGCCATGGCCGTCAACGCCGGCGTGGTGGCGGTGGCCGGCAAGAGCGGGGCGCAGGACGCCTATGATGTGTTGACCGTCGGCTATGACGCTGCAAGTGGAGCGCCACGCTGGACCCGCGTCTATGATGACAACAATGCCAATGAAATACCCGTGGCCGTTGCCGTGGACGATGCTGGCCGGGTCTACGTGACGGGGCAGCGCGGTGTCACCGCTGATCCCGGTCATGACGTCTTCCTGATCGCCTATGACTCGGACGGTGTCTTTCTGCCGGACCGCGAGGCGGCCTACGATGCCGGCGGGCATGAGTTCGTGAGGGACATCGCCCTGCGTACCGACGGCGAGGGGCTGGTGGGTATCCATCTCGCGGGAGGCAGCGATCGCGACAACACCACGGGCGGCAGCGTGGACGGGGATTACACCATTCTCAAGTACAACGTCATGCGGGCAGATCTCGTCGCCGAGGCCCTGCTGGCGCCCGGGATGGTGGCCTCGGAGAGCATGGTGGCGGTCACCCCCACCTTGCGCAACATCAAGGATTCCACCGCCCGCAAGCTGGCCGATGCCGGTGCCTTTACCGTGGATGTCCTGCTTGCCACGAGCACGGATCCCAATGCCGCCACCCTGTTTCCTCTCGGCAGCTACAGCGTGGGCGGGCTCCCTTCCGGACAAAGCAATATGTCATCGGCCAGCGTTGCCATTCCGCCCACATCGGTCATCCCCGAAGGCAGCTACTGGTGGGCCGTGCGCGTGGACAGCGCAGACGCCGTGAACGAGACGGACGAGACCAACAACCTGTTCTTCGGGTCTGCGGTGACGGTCGTCGACCCCCCCGACCTGGTGCCGGCATCCATCGCCATCGTGAATCCCGCGACGGGCTCGGCCCCGGCGGCAAGCGACATCACGGTGGAATACAGCATTGACAATATCCGGTCGGTGGGCACCAGTGGTGCCTTCCAGGTGAACTTCGTCTTCAGCAGCGATACCGTCATCGGCAACGGCGATGACATCCTGCTGGGATCGGATACGGTGACCAGTCCCATCCCAGGCAACGGTTCCCTGCCACTGACCCAGGCGGTGGTGACCATTCCCAACACCACCCCGCCAGGGCCATATTATCTGGGCATCGTCGTGGACGCCAACGACGATGTCCTGGAGGCGCGTGACGACAACAATACCCTGGCCACCTCGGCCACGTTCAACGTGGAAGCCATCCCGGATCTGCAGATGACCGCCCTCAGCGGACCCCTGGGCGGCGTGGCCGGCAGTCCCGTCAGTATCGATTACACCGTGGTGGCCAACGACGTGGGCGCGAGCAATATCAAGGTGCAGTTCTATCTCTCCACGGACACGCTCATCACGGATGCAGATCTCTTTCTGGACATCGTGGGGGGGCACAACCTCGCCGCCGATGTGCCTTTCAGCGGGAATGTCACCGTGACCATCCCTGCGGGCGTGGCGCAGGGCGTCTACTACCTGGGCGCCATCGTCAATCAGAACAATGCCAACCAGGGCGATGCCATTGACGAGAGCGACACGACCAACAATGCCCTGGCGGCTGCGCAATCCATCAGCATCGGCCTGCCGGCTTCCGATCCGGCCGCCCTGCCCGATCTGGTGGTGACCGATGTCAGCGGCCCGGCCAGCGCCGTTCGGGGAGAGACCATTTCAGTAACCACGTCGGTGTCCAATGTCCTGCCCAAGGATGTGGCCAGTTCGTTTACGGTGGGTATCTATCTTTCACCCGACGCCACGATCACGACGGGTGACATATTGCTGGGCACACGCATCATTACGGCCCTGGCCGGGAATACAACGGACACGGCCACCACCAACGTGACGATTCCCTTCGATCAGCCAGAGGACGTGGTCTGGACCGACACGGTGGGTGTCGAGGTGACGGGCAATTCGCTGCGCAAGACCGCTTTTACGGACTGGGGCAATGCCGGTGCCATCTCGGTGCAGACCCTGAGCGGTGACGGCTATGTGGAGTTCACCGCCGTTGAGGCCAATACCAGTCGGGCGATCGGCTTTTCCACCAGCAACAGCGACAACCATTATGCCTCCATTCCCTTTGCCATCGTGGTGGACAGTATCCAGAGCGCCTGTGTTTCCGAGACAGGTGTTGCGCGGACCTGCATCTCCTACAGCGCCGGGGATGTTTTCAGAATCCAGCGAAGCGGTACCACCATCCGTTATCAGCGCTACAACAGCGGTACTGCGTCGTTCGATACCTTCTATACCAGCAACCTGTCGTCCAGCGGCGCCGTGTTCGTGGACAGCGCGCTTTATGAAACCAATGCCACATTGGTCAACGTCAAGCTGGGACGGAATGTAATCCCTGGCAGCTATTACCTGGGGGCCATTGCCGATACGGAAAACGTGATCACGGAAGTAGATGAAAACAACAACGATGCCGTGCAGACCGACGCCGGTGGCAGTCCCGCCACGACGCCCATTGGCGTGGCAACCGGCCAGTCTGGCGGAGGGGGCGGCGGCAGCCTGGGCTGGACCGGATTGCTGGCCCTGTGTCTGCTGGTCATGCTGCAGTACAAAAGAGGGCGTTTCCGGTCGGGGTGTTCGCGGCCGGGAGCCGGTCCAGCGGGAAGGTCGCTTATTAACCCGGCAACAATATAATATATGTCATGATATATTGTTGCCGGGTTAATAACTATCGATTGTCTTGGTCACCTCCCAGCACCTTCACCAGCACCCGGGAGCGGCGCTGGTAATTGTAGAGCCTGCGCCTGCGTACCGGCAGGGATGTGAGATCCGTCTTGTGGAACCCCCGTTCCTGGAACCAGTGGATGGCCTGGGTGGTCAGGACGAACATCTGTTCCAGGCCCATGGTACGGGCCTCCTTTTCCAGGAATTGCAGCAGACGTTCACCGTGACGATGGTTGCGGTAGTCGGGATGCACCGCCAGGCAACCGATCTCGCCCGCTTTCTCTTCGTGATAGGGAATCAGCGCTGCACAGGCGATGATGGCGCCATCCCGTTCCACCACCACGAAGCGTCCTATTTCCATTTCCAGTGCCTCGCGGGAGCGTTTTACCAGCACGCCCTGCTTTTCCAGGGGGGTAATGAGTTCGATGAGGCCGCCCACGTCGTCGATGGTGGCGCGCCGCATGCCTTCGTACCGGTCGGCCGAGACCAGGGTGCCGCACCCGTCGCGGGTGAACAGTTCCAGCAGCAGGGCGCCGTCGATATGCCGGTCGATGAGATGGGCGCGCCGCACGCCGCGGCTGCAGGCCTCGACGGCACTGCGCAGGCAGGCGGCGATGGCGGTGTCCAGGTGCCGCCGGCCCTGCAGGACGCCTGTCGCCTCGTCCAGGGTCAGTTCGCGCACCAGCCGGCGGCGCGAATCGCGCAGGCCCCGGGTCGCGACGAGGTAGATGAGCTTGTCGGCGGACAGCGCCGTGGCCGCAGCCGCCGCGACCTCTCTCGCGGAGAGATTGAAGACCTCGCCGGTGGGCGAGTAGCCCAGGGGCGGCAGCAGCACCATGGCATCTTGTGCCAGGCAGCGCTGCATGGCTTCGTGGTCCATGCGCCGGATCGTGCCGGTGTGAAGATGGTCCACGCCATCGATGATGCCCAGGGGCCGCGCCGTGGCGAAATTGCCCGAGACGATGCGGATGGCCGCGCCTCGCAGCGGCGTGTTGGGCAGGCCCATGGAGAGCTGGGCTTCGATCTCCGTGCGCACCGTGCCCGCGGCTTCCAGCACACACTGCAGGGCAGGGCCGTCCGTGATGCGTATGCCACCGGCGTAGCGGGGTTCGATTCGGCGCTGTCGCAGCCGCTGTTCCACCTGGGGGCGGGTGCCGAACACCAGCACCAGGCGTATGCCCAGGCTGTTGAGGAGGGCGATGTCCTGGGCCAGGACGGGGAAGCGGCCCTCGGCGACGAGTTCGCCACCGAAGCAGACAACGAAGGTCCGGCCCCGGAAGGCATTGATGTAAGGCGCGGCGTTGCGAAACCAGTGGACGAAGTGGCGGTCAGCAAAGGGCTGCTGCCGTTTCATGGATTTCGGCTTTGCTGGCATGGTTCAAACTCTAATACATGGCGTGTGAGGAAGACAAACTGCTGTCTGTGCCTGCGAGACCTCAAAGTGTCCTTTTGTGCCGAGGGCATTGCGCCTGCTTCCGTGCCCTCTGTGGGTGTGGTCCCTGGCCGCGAAGCATGCGCTGATTGACAGGATGCGGTGCATGGGGCATGGTGGCCCGGATGAAATGGATGAATTCATTCGTGCTGGATTCCCCGCGTTTTCTGCTGCTGACCTCTTTCGTGGAAGGGGGCGCGGTCATGGCGGTGGAGCTGGTGGGCGCGAAGATGGTGGCGCCTTACTATGGCAGCTCCCTCTACGTGTGGGCGGCGGTGCTGGCCCTCACCCTGGGAGGGCTGGCCACGGGTTATTTCCTGGGCGGCCGCCTGTCCGCGCGTCTTCCCAGCCGCCGCGTCTTGTTCGTGATCATCCTTCTTTCCGCGCTGTGGGTGGCGCTCATGCCCCTGGGTGCGCCGTGGGTGATGGAGTCCACGCTGGGCATGGGTCTGCGCCAGGGTATCGTGACCGCCTGCCTGGTGTTGCTGTTTCCGCCCCTGGTGATGTTCGGGATGGTTTCCCCCATGATCGTGCGCCTCATCAGCCTCCATGGGGGACGCATCGGCCACGCTGCCGGCATGGTGTACACGGTTTCCACCCTGGGGGGTATCCTGGTGACCTTCGCGGCAGCCTTCTATTTCATACCCCATATCGGCCTGCAGGCCAGCGCCTATGGCACCGCGGCCTTGCTGGCGATATTTCCCGTGGTTTATTTCGCCATGGCCGGGCGGCCCCGGCAGGCGGGTATTTCCTGAGCCGGCCCCTGTTCCCGCTTACACCCCGCTTACACCCCGCCTGCTCCCCGTTTACTCGAAGAGAGGGATGCCCGCGGCGACCAGGCGCTTGGTGAAATTGTCCGTATAGGCCTTGCGCCAGATGGCGGCTGCCTTGAGATTGAGCTTGTCCAGGATGGGGCGGTCATCCACCAGCAGCGCCGCGGCATTGCGGTCGATGAGGGCGGTGTCCAGAAAGAGGTCAGGCAGGGCGGCCTGCCTGCCGTCGATTGAGAGGGGCGCGCGCACGGTGGCGAAGTCACGGGCGTCGGGCGTTGCGATGAAGATGTTGTTGCGCGCGTCCTCCTCGCCCGGTGTGGGCAGGATATGTACCGTCAGCCCGGCGGCTTCCAGTGTTTTCAGTATGGAGCGCCCGGGATATCCCAGTTCGCCTTCGAGGAAGCCATTGAAATTGATGACGAGGAAGCCTCCGGGCGCCAGCAGTTGCCGGGCCTCGCGAAAGGCCTCCAGGGTGAGCAGGTGGGGGGGTGGGATCTCGGCCTTGAAGACATCGAAGATGACGAGGTCGTATTGCCTGTCCGTGGTGCGCAGGAAATGCCGGCCGTCGTCCACGTGGAGCTCGCCCTTGGGTTGCAGGTGAAAATAGGTTTCGGCGATACGGGCGATGCGGGCGTCGAGTTCCACGCCATCCACCTGGAAACCGATGGCTTGCAGCTCCCGTGCGAGGATGCCCCCGCCGAGACCCAGGAGCAGGGCCCTGGCGCCCTCGGGCAGTGCACTGGCCACCGATTTGAGATAGCGGTAGTAATCCCATACCGGCTGTCCTGTTTCCGTGTTGACCCAGGTCTGGGCCATGCGGTTGACGAAGAGAATGCGGTCGGTGCGCTGCCGGCCCATGGGCACGTCCGCCACGATCAGCTGGCCCAGCAGGCCCTCGGATTGATAGAGCACCTGCACGGGTGAGGGCCGTGAGGGGAGGGGCTCGGGTGCCATGAGCAGGAGGGCCAGGATGGGCAGGGCGAGCGCCGGGACATGGCCGCGACCCAGGAGCAGTCCCAGGGGCAGGACCATCAGGACCAGCCCTGTCGTCTGGGCGGTGGCGGTCAGGCCATATTCGGGTATGAAATAGAAGCCGCAGAGAAAGGTGGCGAGTATCCCGCCCGTGGTGGAGACGGCATAGACCGTGCCCGCGGCACGCCCGGCATGTTCGATGCGTTCCGAGATGATGCCGATGATGAGTGGCGAGGCTGCGCCCAGGCACAGCAGGGGCAGGAACAGCAGGAGCAGGGCGAGGAGCAGGACGGCCGGTACCGCGCCCATGTCCTCGAAGGCGAACATGAGGGCATTGGCCAGGGCCGGCATGGCCGCGATGAGAAAGGCGGCAAGCGTCATGGCCCAGTAGAGAATGGCGCGGCGCTGGCGCCGGTGGGACAGGATGCCGCCCAGGAAATAACCGGCGGTGAGCGCTGTCAGAGACACGCCGATGATGGCACCCCACACGTGAAGTGAACTGCCATGGACCGGGGCGAGCATCTTCGCCCCTACCAGCTCGGCGATCATGACGGCCGCGCCCTCCATGAAGGAGAGCAGGAGCATCATGGCCTTCAGGGAGCCCGAGGTGGCGGAAAAACGGGCCGGTGTTGCGGAGGAAATGGCCATGGTGTGCCTATCCCGCGCTGGCGCGATGTTTCGCGACTGGCATCTGCTCAGGCCCGGCAGGATCCGATGGCGTGGTGCAGGCCGCATCCAGGGCCGCGAAATCCCACAGATCCTTGTCCATGAGCTGGCTGGGCTGGACATTGGCCATTGCGCCGAGGATGTTGCTGGGCACCTTGGGATTGTCCCTGGCCAGTTCCCCGATGAGCGCCTTGACCCGGTTGCGGGCGAGGTTTTCCTGGGAACCGCACAGACGGCAGGGAATGAGGGGAAAGCCCTGTTCCTCGGCATACTGGATGATGTCGCGCTCCTGACAATAGGCCAGGGGCCGGATCACCACATGGCGGCGTGAGTCGGTGAGCAGCTTGGGCGGCATGGAACGGATCACGCCGCTGTAGAGAATGGACATCAGCAGGGTCTCGATGAGGTCGTCGCGATGGTGTCCCAGGGCGATCCGGTTGAAGCCGTGCTCCTCCGCAAAGCGATAGATGTTGCCCCGCCGCAGCCGTGAGCACAGGGAGCAGTAGCTCTTCCCGGCCGGGATCTTGTCCAGGACCACGCCATAGGTGTTGCGGCGCTCGATGGCGTAGGGGATATCATGCGCTTCCAGCCAGCGGCGCATGGGCGCATCGTCCCAGCCGGGCTGGCTCTGGTCCAGGGTGTAGGCGAAGATCTCGAACTTGCGGTGGCTGCGGATGCGCTGCAGGCGCAGCAGGTTGAGCAGGGTGTAGGAGTCCTTGCCGCCCGAGAGACAGACCAGGACCCGGTCGCCGGCGCGGATCATGTCGAAGTCGGCCAGCGCCTTGCCCATGTAGTGCAGCAGTTTTTTCTCGATGCGGCTCAATTCCGTTCTCCCGGCACAATCAAATATATTATCATAACCCGTTTTGGGGCCGGCCCTTCTACCGGCCCATGGAGTAAGAGATGACGGACAAGATCAACCGCTACAGCGCCCGCATCACCCAGCCCAAGTCGCAGGGGGCTTCCCAGGCCATGCTCTATGGCACGGGGCTCACGGAGAAGGACATGGCCAAGGCCGAGGTGGGCATCGCCAGCGTCTGGTGGGAGGGCAACACCTGCAACATGCACCTCAATGAACTGGCCGCCTGGGTCAAGGAGGGCGTGCAGGCGGCGGGCCTGGTGGGCATGCGCTTCAACACCATCGGCGTCAGCGACGGCATCTCCATGGGTACCGAGGGCATGAGTTATTCCCTGCAGTCCCGGGACCTCATCGCCGACTCCATCGAGACGGTCATGGGCGCGCAATGGTACGATGCCAACATTTCCATTCCCGGTTGCGACAAGAACATGCCGGGCTGTCTCATCGCCATGGGCCGTCTCAACCGGCCGGCGCTCATGGTCTATGGCGGCACCATCAAGCCCGGCCATCTCGACGGGCAGGTGCTGGACATCGTCTCCGCCTTCCAGAGTTACGGGGAATACCTGAGCGGCCGCATCGACGAGGACACCCGCCGGGCCGTCGTCCGCCATGCCTGCCCCGGGCCGGGCGCCTGCGGCGGCATGTACACCGCCAACACCATGGCCTCGGCCATCGAGGCCCTGGGCATGAGCCTGCCCTACAGTGCCTCCACGCCCGCGGTGGATCCGCGCAAGCGCGAGGAGTGTCATGCGGCGGGCGCGGCCATACGCCGCCTGCTGGAGGCGGACATCAAGCCCCGCGACATCATGACCCGCGCCGCCTTCGAGAACGCCATGGTGGTGGTGATGGCCCTGGGGGGCTCCACCAATGCCGTGCTGCATCTCATCGCCATGGCGCGGGCCGTGGACGTGCCCCTGACGCTGGACGATTTCCAGCGGGTCAGCGACCGTGTGCCCTTCATCGCCGACCTCAAGCCCAGCGGGCGCTACGTCATGGAAGACCTGCATCGCGTGGGCGGTACGCCCGCGGTGATGAAATACCTCCTCGAGGCGGGCCTGCTGGAGGGTGACTGCCTGACGGTGACGGGACGCACCCTGGCGGAAAATCTCTCCGAGCTGCCGGGGCTGGCCGAGGGCCAGACGGTGATCCGTCCCCTGGAAGATCCCATCAAGCCCTGTGGTCACATCCAGATCCTCAAGGGCAACCTGGCGCCGGGCGGCGCGGTGGCCAAGATCACCGGCAAGGAAGGCGAGCGTTTCGCCGGGCCGGCGCGGGTCTTCGATTCCGAGGAGGCCATGCTGGTGGCCCTGGAGCAGGGCAGGATCGCCAGGGGCGACGTGGTCGTGATCCGCTACGAAGGGCCCAAGGGCGGACCCGGCATGCCGGAGATGCTCACGCCCACCTCGGCCATCATGGGCGCCGGCCTGGGCGGGGATGTGGCGCTCATCACCGACGGGCGCTTCTCTGGAGGCTCCCACGGCTTCATCATCGGCCATGTGGTGCCCGAGGCCCAGGAGGGCGGCCCCATCGCCCTCATCGAGGATGGCGACCGCATCACCATCGACGCCCGGGCCAATACCCTGGAAGTGGCCCTGGACGAGACCGAGCTGGCGCGGCGCCGCGCGGACTGGCGCATGCCGCCCTACAAGGCCACCCGGGGCACATTGTACAAGTACATCAAGACCGTGAAGGATGCCTCCCAGGGCTGTGTGACGGACGAATAGCGTTACCAAGGAGGAACCGGTCGTGGCGAAAAAGGGACGACGCCGTTTCAAGCGCAATCTGCTCAAGCAGTTCGAAGAGACTTTCGACCTCCAGCGGCTCGACTACAAGAAGCGGGTGCGCCCCGTCAACGGCAAGGCCAAGCTCTATGGCGTGCTGGCCGCCTTTCTGCTCTACAGCGCGGGTTTCGGCGTGGGCTACTATGGCTGGAGCAACGATTTCGTGGGTGAGGAGGTCTTTGCCAAGCTGGTCTGGCTGCTCATGGTGCCCGCCTCGGTGGTGGGCGCGTTTGTCTGGCTGCTGGCGCGCAACCGCATGGAGTATCCCATCCGCCGTGACATCACCGAGTACATGAAGTCCCTGGAGGGCACGCGCGGCCTGCTGTGGCGCTACGCGCCGGTGCTGGCCGAGCTGTGTCCGGACAACCTGAAATGCAAGGAAGTGATGGCGCGCTCCGAGGAGTGCAGGTTCACCGCCATCGCCCCGGAGGACTATTGCCAGGCGGTGCACGACCTGCACCAGGCCCTCAGGGACAGCGGCAGCCGGGCCCTGGACGAGGCGGCCATGCGTGAGCTGGAGGAAAATTTCTCCCGCGAGCAAGCGCTGGAGGGCTTGGAGAAGGCGCCCGATTGACAGGTGGGCAGGTCGGGTGCCAGGGGTGCTGGCAGACGCGTAGCCCGATGAGATGGATGGAGCGTGAGCGGAATCCGGGGGTGACGTTACCTGGGTTCCGGCTCTGCAAAACTGCATCGGGCTATACAATGTCCGCCTGACGTGGCCGAAATTTATGCAATGATCAGGTGAACGCTTGCGGCAGGGGTGCTGACGGGTCGCCTGCAAGGCCGTCTCACTTCGGGCTGCGTGTGATCCGGGGGATGAGGGGGCTGGATTTCTCCCTGCGGTCGAAATGACAAGGGAGGTAAGGTCGAAATGACAAGGAAGGTAAGGTCGAAATGACAAGGGAGGTAAGGTCGAAATGACAAAGAAGTGTGTCGAAATGACACTTCTTTGTCATTCCGAGCGCAGCGAGGTATGACAAGAAAGTGTGGCGGCACTGGCAA
>Ga0256839_1001705_pt1 | contig 26123 bp, 27 predicted proteins | sample 354166metaG_FD_185968 | JGI IMG/M metagenome (GOLD analysis project Ga0256839, IMG submission 185968) | Hydrothermal vent microbial communities from Mid Atlantic Ridge, Atlantic Ocean - 354-166 | ecosystem: Environmental > Aquatic > Marine > Hydrothermal vents | place: Atlantic Ocean: Mid... | reverse complement strand
AGTATCTCGATGAGGGTCGCTAACCCTCGTCCTTCATGATCCCGGCCGCAAGTTCCTCTTCGGTTTGGCCGGCGCCCTTCTTCCTCTTGTAGCGAAGCCCCAGGATGCGCCGGAAGAACCCGGCCTCCTCAGCGGTGCGGGATCTTTTTTAGGGGGTCGGCGATAACAGCCCGGAAAAGGGCCGCCGTCATCTCATTGCTCAAGTCGCTGCCCTCGGTCAGCATGCGGAATCCACCAAGCGAGGCGCCCAGGGCCTGCCAGTGGCGGTAACGGTGGCCCAGGCGCTCGGCCGTCGCATATTCGTTGTAGATGCGCCAGAAATAAAAGAGCCCTACGGTAATCGGAGTGATCACCACGAGTTTGCCAAAGAGCGAAACGAAGACGTTACCGTCCAACCCCAAGAGCGCGGCCTTCTGCTCCAACCACGAAGCTAGAAAGGGGACGGCAAGGATGTAGGCGGTAGTGAGGATCGCGGTTGCCCAGAACGCTCTGCCGAAGCGCACTCGCAACCCTTCGAGTTTCCGCTCGTACTCCTCGAAGGCCTGCTTGAACCACTTGGCCAGGCCCACGCCTTCGGCATGGCCGAGCACTTCTTCAGAGCGGTTGAGCAGGTCGCTGGCCCTGGTTTCCATCTTCTTGGCCTCCTCGACCAGGCGCTCGAGCTCGCCATGCAGCTTCTCGGATTTGGACGCCCGTTCCTCCAAGGTCTTTCGAGCCGCGGTCAACCTTTCTCCAAGGAGTTCCAGGGCCCTCACCAGATCAAGCGTTTGCACCTCCACGTCGTCGGCCAGGTCCCTTGCCAAGATCTCCGTAAGCGAACGAATTCGTTCGGACAGCTCTTCCGCATCAGGAAGGAGCTGCTCGAGGCGCTGCGCGTCTTTCGTTGCTTTCTCCTCAAGGCCGCGGATCTTCCGGACAGCCTTCTCCGCGCCAGACACAACGTCGCTGAGACGTTCTTCGAGGTCGGCAACCGACTCCTTCCTGGAGAGGTAATACAGGGCGCGGGGCAGGCGCGATTCAAGACGAGACAGGTGCGCGTTGATCTGGCTCAGCGGAGCTTGCACTTGCGAAAGCACCTGGTTGGCCTGATTTTGAGCCTGCCGCAAATCGTGAACGACGATGCTTTGAATGGCGTTCTGCACCTGGGTCAGCGGAGTCTCGATCTGCGTCAGCAGAGGCCCGTAGAGCGCCTGGAAGAGGTCCCTGTCGCGCTTGGACCGAGGTCGGAGGCGCTCAATGGTCTCCAGAACGACCCGGAAGCGGGCCAAAAAGGTTTCCCACGGCTCGTTGCCGAGTTGCTGGATGGGCCCCTTCGAAGCAACGCCCTGGTTCACACCTTGCTCGTTTAGCTTCGACAGGGCGCTTTCGATGCCATCGAGCATCTCCATGAGGCGAACGGCGCGCTCGCGCGTTTGATCGAAAGGGTGTTCTGAATTGGCCATACTCCATTTTATGACGGGGCTCAGCCTTCGAATGTTGGTGCTGCACCGTGACCATTCCTGCGCGGCAACGAGGGTTGGACACTCATCAATACCGTGGGTCCTGCTCTCCTACCCGCGACACCACTTCCCTAAGCCGCGACCGGTCCATCTTGGCGTACACGGTGGAGGTACTCACGTCGGCGTGGCCGAGCAGGGACGCCACCGCGTGGATGTCCCCCGAAGCGCGGTAGAACCGGGTGCCGGCCAGGTGGCGCAGGGTGTGCGCCCCACGGTAGCGCTCGGGGAAGCCGAGTTCGCGGTAGTAGCGCTCGAGGAAGCGCCGGATCGAGTGAGTCCTGAGGCGCCGGCCCCTCGCCTTGCGCCCCCCGAGGTTGACGAAGAGGGCCTCCTCACCGGGGGCCGCGTAGGCGCGGCGGACCCCCAACCACTCGACCAGGGCGGAGGAGAGGGCCCGGGTCATCGGCACGGTGCGCTGCTTGCCCCCCTTGCCGGCACGGACGACGACGACGTGCTCGCTCAGGTCCACGTCCCCCACGTCGAGGGCTTCCACCTCGGCGATGCGGAGCCCGGCGTCGCCCATGAGGCGCACCACCGCCCGGTCGCGGACCGGCTGGGCTTCGTCTCCGGAGAGGTGTTCGAGCAGCCTTATATATAGAGGATAAGGAAGTGCGGGTCTTCGTTCGCTGCGGGGGGTCGGATCCCGGGGGGCGCGCACCTCGGCCGCGGGGTTCTTCGCCGCGGCGCCAGCCCAGACCAGGGCCCGGTAGAAGGCCCGCAGGCCGGAGAGGTAGGCGGCCGCGGTCGAGGGGCTCAGCAGCCTGGGCTCTTCCGAGAGGTGGCCGCCGCGGTCGAGCAGGTCCGCGAGCCAGCGGTCGACGTCGTCCTCCGTGGCCTTGAGCAACGGAACCCGCGGACCCTCCGCCTCCGGCGGCCAGGCCCAGGCGATCCAGTCGCGCGCCGCCAGGCCATAGAGCTGGTAGGTCGAAAGCGAGGTGCGGCTCCGTTGCTTGCCCTTGGTCATCATGTAGAAGGCCAGCAGTTGTAACAACGAGTCGACGTCGCGCTCGCTCGCCGCCCGAACCGCCCAGACCCGGCGCTTTGCCGGGTCGTCCCATGCTGGCGTGGGCACGAGCATAGGTCCAGGATAGCACAATATGTTCACTAAGCGACCTTAGTGAACATTTCGCGAGGGGGGATTTCGTAACGTTTTCCATCCACCCGTCCCTACTAGCAGACCCTTCATTCACTGGCTTTCCGCGCCGTCTCTGATTCCTGAGTTGTAACAATCCGCGTGATTCTGCCCCGAGGTTGCGGGCCCCGGGCGGAGCCCGTGTTTGCCCGAGGACAAGACAAACCGGCCGCCTTGGGACGTGCTATTGCACAATGACGGGTAATATAGGACAATATACACACGGAGGTGCACGATGCCGATCTACAGCCCGCCGAGCGACCTGCTCGAGAAAGGTCGAAACGACCCAATCAGCAACTGGATCGACAGGTTGAAGGAGAGCATGGACGAGGGCGTGCCCTATGAGCTCGCGGAAGAGATCCGGGGCTCGCTCGGGCTTTCCAAAACGGACTTCGCCATCTACTTCCTGATGGTCAACCCGCGCACCTACATCCGCTTCAAGGAAAGCGGCCGCCTCAACCCCGCGGCCAGCGACCGCGCCTACCGCCTGGCGCGCCTGGTCGAGGCCGCGACGGCCCTGCACGACGGCGACGAGGTGCGCGCCCACCGCTGGATCAAGACGCCCAACCGCGCCCTGGGCGACCGCAGACCCATCGACGCCGTGCGCAACGAGCTCGACTTCGAGCGGGCCATGGACCTGATCGGCGCCCTGGAAGAAGGGGTCTTCGTCTAGTGCCCTGGCGGACGCTGTGGCGCATCACCCGCCGTGACCGCGCGGAAGGCGCCTTCAGCGGCCGCGGCGCCGCCAAGTACGGCGGCCGCTGGAATACCAAGGGCACACCCCTCGTCTACACCGCCGAGTCGCTGGCCGGGGCGATGGTCGAGCTGCTCGCCTACTTCAAGGACGTGCGGAGCCTGGAGACCCGCGTCTATTTTCGGGTCGGGGTGGACGAGGCAGGCATCCTCGACCTGGACCCCGAAGCGCTGCCGTCCGACTGGAAGGCCTACCCCTACCCACCCTCGACCCAGCGGATCGGCAGCCGCTGGGCGGAAGACCGCGCTTCCGTTGGGCTAAGGGTTCCTTCGGTGCTGATCCCGGAGTCCTACAACGTCCTGCTCAACCCGCGGCACCCCCGGTACGAGGAGACCGTCGAGATCGACGGTCCGTACCCGCTGGAGGTCGACGGGCGGATCGCCGAGCTGCTCGAACGAGCGGGGAACTCGAGCGAGACCCTCGACGGCTGAGGCCGCCGCCGGGAATGCGTTAAGGGCCCCCAACCGGGGCCCCTTCTTCGCTAGGGTGTGGGTACGCCATCGCCCCTTCGAGGTACCGACGTGCACGAGACGACAACCAACACCGCCCACCTCGCAACGAACGCCCCCGAGGGGTGGCCGGCCATCCCCTTCGCCGAGGACGCCAGGACCCTGACCAAGCTGCACCTGCTCACCGCCCTCGAGGCGGGGCTGCGCGCAGCGCCGGGGTTCCGCGTTTCCGCCCAGGAGCACCTCGAGTTCTTCGACCGAGGCATGCTCCAAGTCGACGCCGTGGTGGAAGGCCCCGGTGGCCGCTGGCCCGTCTTCCTCTACCCGCGAGCGGACGAGGAAGCCGCGCGCCACTTCCTCGCCGTCACCCGGTACCGCCCCCTCGGCCATCGCATCGGGGCGCCGATCTACTTCGCGACCTCTCCTCTACCCCCGGCCGATCGGGCCCTGCCCCTGAGCGAGGTCCTGCGCATGGACCGGGTCCCCGTGGTCATGTCGTATTTTGGTGAATATGAGCCAAGCCACGAGCTCAATCGCTTCACGAGGATGGTTGTTCCTGGCCCTTGTTCTTCTCCTTTCGTCGTGCCAACTCCTGCCCATCTCGGTCAATCTCGACGACGCCCTAGGGGAACTGCGCAGCGGAAGCTACTCGTTCGAGCTCTCGGCAAGTTTTGAATACCTTAGCGCCACCTTTTATCTCCCCTCCGATCAGGGCTACCCTGTCAACTTCAGCCCCCCCTCGCCGCCGCCGACCTTCGCGAACGCTCGTTTCCGCATGCGCTACACCGTTCAAGGGCCCGAGCTCACGGGTTCGATGTACCTCACGCCCTACTTTGCGCCGGATTCCTCGACCGTCTTCGATGCGCGCTATACGTTAGGAGACCCCGTTGGGTTGATTATCGACGGTACAGAACACATAGCTTCAGGTGAGGTATCCCTCTCAGCCGAGCAGGTCGAGCTCCTCAAGACCGGCCAGGCCGTTATGGGCATTCGCCTGGATGCCGTGAGCCTTGACGCCCCCAACGGAGCGGGCGCAACCATTACCTTCACCTGGTCTTTCGACGAACTCGTAGCTGAGGTAGGCCTGTTTTGAAGCGCCCGGTTCGTTCGATCTTGTTTCAGTAGTGACCCTTCCGATCTTCAGCACGCTTCATGAAGAGTGCCCGCGCCTTGAAGGCGGCCCTGCGTAAGCTCGGGGCCGTTTCTCTTGAGGCAAGCCCACCCGGCTTCTGGAACAGAGCCCGCACTGGTTCGGCTGCGCATCCTCAGAGGACAATTCTCTGCAAGGGGACTTCCAGCGGACCGAGGCGAATCCAGGGGTGTAGCATGGAGGGCCGTTCGGCTTTGAAAGCGAGCCTGATACGAATCGCCATCTGCTGCTTTGGTCTCTGAGGGCCTACTTCGTGCTTGGCGAAATTGGATCCCTTTACTGAGGCGGCTTCGTGCACCGACGACCTTCCAACAGATTGGAGATGGTGCCCGCAACACCGACCAATTTTCATTTCATTGAAATTTTGGACAGCCCCGCGCGTCGCCCCGGTGGGCTGCGCCCACCGGGGCGACAAACACCACCGGAGCAATCCTGAAGACCTCTTAGACTGAAGACATGAAGCGTCTCTTCCCCCTCCCCCTCCTCGCCGGGCTGGTCGCGCTGCTGGCGGCCTGTTCGGCGCCCGAGCCCGAGCCCGCCCCGCTGTCGCTGGTTTGGGAGGCGGTGCTGGTTACCCCGGACCGCAAGCTGGAATTCGACGCCGCCGCGGGCGACCGCTACGTCTACGTGCTGAGCGAAGAGCTGCCGCTCGACGGGGACTACACCCGAAAGTGGGCCTCGCTGTGGCGGGTGGACGCCGCCAACGGCGGGGTGCTGGGAACGGTGAAGTTTCCCGACGACGCCGCGGCGGCCACGCTCGCGGCGAACGGCTTCGGCTGCCCGCAGCCGCTGTCGCCCGACCTGGTCGTCGACGGCCAGGGCGCGGTCTACGCCGGCGTGGCCCTGCGCAACGCCGCCGCCCAGGCGGACGGGTGCGACACCTTCGACGGCTCGTGGGTGGCTTCCAACTGGGCCGTCTTCGGCGTCTTCGACGCCGACCTCAACCGCACGGGGCTCGCCTGGCTGAAGGCCTTCGGCGGAGACGATCCGACGTACGCAGCCCCTTACGCTTGGCTCGCCCGCGCCGACGCCGGCGCGGTGGTGGCCGGGGCCTACCGGGCCGACGCCCGTATCTTGCAGACCCAGACCTTCCGCGGGAGCCTGTCTCCGGACGGGACCCTGAACGTCGCCCTCGAAGGGCCGCTGGGGGAGCACGTCTACCGCGCCCACTCGCTGCCGGAGGGGTGGCTCGCCGTGGAGCGGCCCGACGACCCCAACGTGGCGGGCTGGAGCGAGCGGCTGACCCGCTACGACGCGGCGGGAAACGTGGTCTGGGAGGTGACGACGGCGCGGGTGAGCTTCCCGCCGACCCTGCACGCCGCGGGGGTCCCGGGGCGGCCGGGTACGGTCTACGTCTCCGGTGAGGTCCTGGGCGGCGACCCTTTCCTGGGGTCGCCGCCGCCCGCGAACGAACCCAACCGCGCCCCCTTCGTCGCCCGCATCGACGACGGCAGCCTGACCTGGATCCGCTGGCTCACCGCCGAAGAGACGGAGTGGTTCAACACGGACACCTACGTGGAGCTGCCCCTGGTCTACGACCCTGCCTACGACGAGGTCTACGTGGCCGGGAACACCGTGCTGCTGGCGCTGGACCCGGCGGACGGAGCAACGCGCTGGGTCACCAACCTGCCCGAAATCATCGACGGAGACCGGGTGGGGCTCAGCGACTGGTTCGTGACCTACCAGCCCCAAAGCATCAGCCACCTCTTCCTGGTGGGGAACCGGATCGTGGCCGTCAACTACTCCTTTTGGGACTTCAACGGCGATCCGACCTCGCCCAACCCCCGCAACCGCCCCATGCTGATGGGTTTCGAGCGGAGGTACTGAGTGCGGTGGGGGTGGCTCGTTGCGGTGGTGGCGTTGGCGGGGTGCGGCCGGCCTGGGGGGTGGCTCGAGCCGCAAATCGCGCTGGCGCCCCTCGAGACCAACGAGGTCGTGGTCCTTCCGGGCCAAAGCGGCACCACCACGCTCCGCCTCGAGCCCGTCCCCGGCTTGGCCGAAGCCGTTGGCCTGCGCGCCAAGCTTTTCGCCAGTCCGCCCCAAAACGTCGCCGTCTTCTTCTCCCCCGCGCTGGTCGCCACGGGCGAAACCGTTGAGGTCCGCCTCGAGGCGCTCCCCCAAGCTCTTTCCGGCCGCTACGAGGTCCGGATTTTCGCCACAACCCCCTACCAAACCGCACAAACCGTAATTCGGATGGTGATCCCATGAAGACGGTCCAGCCCCAACCCAACCCCAACGAGCTGGTGAGCAACGCACCTGCTTTCTGGCCCAAGGTATTTCTCAACAGCGAGCGCGTCCGCAACTTCCCACCGGTAGCCCTCGCGGCCGCGCTGCACAAGGCCGTTCAAAACGCCTTTGGCGAGATGGCCGCCCTGTCGGTCGATGAAACCTGCTGCCGCAAAGTGGTTACCCCCGAGGGAATCATCGAAGTGCCCGCAATCGTTCGGGACAGCGATGGGGAGACCTGGCACCTCTTCTACTACCCCGAGCCCAACCAGGAGGCTGCGGTTCGCTTCAAAGAACTTCGCAAGATCGCCAACGCCTATGGGGCTCTCAACCCCGTCTACTACGCCCCCCGGGAACTCCCTAACGTCCCCTCGAGCCTACTCCCCGAAACACCCGTCGCCGATGACTCCAGCCTGCACCTCGAGCTCGAGCTCGAGCCCGAGGTGGGCATTTACGCTACCTGGTGGTCAGAAGACCGTGAAACCCCACTCTTTCGCTCGCCCGTGTTCCGAATCTTCGAGGGATACCACCGTGCGCTTGAAGCCAAACACTTCGCCTTCGTTCAGGAGATCGCCCGGCAGCTGGCCGTCGAACCCCCATTGCCCCACGAAAAGGCTACCTACTCCGTCCGGCTTCCCGGGGGCTACAAGGGGCTGGTTTCCTACGAGCCCGAGCGCGGAGTCCAGTTGCACTTCCACCTGCGCAGCACGCCGGTGGACTTCCGCGACGCCTACCTCCTCTACTTCCTTCTCTGGGCTCAAAAACACGCCCCGGAATGGCCCGAGTCGCGGAAGACCTTCTGGTGGGACCAGGTCGTCAAACCCAAGTCCGACTTGATGACCAGCATCGGGGAGGTGCAGATTTGAAACTTTCCCGTCGCGAACGTGGCGTGGTCATGGTTTTCGTCCTCTTCGTCCTTGCCCTTGCCGTCGCCACTTTGGCCCCCGCCGTCGTCCAGTCTTTTTATAGGTCCCAAGCTGCTCGTGCCTCGGTGGCGCGCACCATCGCCCAGTCGGACGCCTCAAGTGCCGCCCTTTCGATGAAGCGCATCATCTCGGGGCCCCTTCGCGAAGTCGTGCGGGAGGAGGCCCAAGCAGCCGCAAACTTCACCTCGAGCTACTACTTCGGATCCGGCGACGCAACCTCGGTGGCTAGCGCCCTGGCCTCCCTGGCTTCGAGGATCCAAACCCGCGCGGACTCCATCTTCTGCGACTACCGGCCCGCGGATGCCCAGGCCCAGGTCTCGATTCGCGTTTACTTCACAAGCACCGCCTGCGGCCAGGCTTTGCCCTCGGGGCTTACCCTCACGCAACCTTCGATGATGCAGGGCCGGGCCAACGGGTTCCAAGAGTACCTACTGCCCTTCATCGCCATCACCTCCACGACCGCGGGCGAGTTCGTAGGCGAGCGGGTCTTCCAGGGGAGCTTCCGCCTGGGGCTCGGCAGCGACTCCTTTGCACGTTACGCACTCTTCGTCCACAACAACTACTACCCCGACGGTCGCCCCGGGTATCTACGGACCTGGAACGTAATCGAGGGGCCGGTTCACGTCAACGGCCTTCTCAACGTGTGGGGCAAACCGTACGTCACTGGAGCGGTGACGACGGGCAGCTGCCCGTCGCTTTCCCCCGCGGGCGACTGCAGCGTTGCGCCTACACCCGCCCTCGGCGTCTACAGCGAAGGGGTGATTCCCGCTTCTTCGCTCACGCCCAGCCCTGAGTCCCCCTGCTACCCAGGCGGCGACTGCCCCACCTTTGGTGGCGGTGTCGACTACTCCGCCTCCCTAGTCCCCCTTCCCGACGACTTGACGAACCCGATCCTTGCCGCCGCCGAAACCGAGGGTGTTGTCTTCCCTGAGCAGATCAGCGAGTTCTTCCTTGATCGCGGGGCCTCGCCGCTCACGGCCGGACTCGAGGCCCAGGTGCTCGAGGTCGCAGGAGAAACGCGCACCTGGCGGTTCTTCCAAGAAGCAGGTACGCCACAGCTGTGGCTTGAGACCGCACCCGGCGACAACCTCGTGCTCAACTACGACTTCCGCTCGGACACCACGAACGGCTGGGTTTACCCATCGACCCTCGTGGTCCTACCCGCCAGCGCAGCCGAAGTGCCCTCAGGCGCACCCACGATCTACGTTGCCCGCCTCGACCGCCGCGACGCCTACTACGGCCCACGTTTCCCAGCTCAACCCGGCGATGCCTTCGATGTTTCCATCGAAGCCGCTTCGGGCACCGCAACCGGGGTCACCGGAACCGGCACCTACCAGCTTCAGATCGGCCTGCGGTTCGTCAAGTCAGACGGCACGAGCACCTGGATCGGCACTGCGACTTCGGGAACCGGGGCCGTTCGCAACGACGGTGCGTGGCACACGAGTTCGGGAACGATCGTCGCCCCCGCCGACACCGTGGAGGCTCAGGTCTGGGTGCAAATCGATCAACCTTCCACCGATGCCTATACCTACTACTTCACCAACGTTCGAGTAGCCCCGGCCGCGCATACGGAATACTCCATAGCGGCCAACACCTTCAACGGCGCTTTCTACGCCACTGGAGACATCGACAACCTCCACGGGCCGCCCGCCGGCCAGGCCCTTCATCCCAACGCACGCTTAAGCATTGGGGCCGCGGGCAACATCCTGATCTCGGACAACCTTTACCTGGGCGACCCGCCCTGCTCCAGCGGACCCGGCTTCGTTGGCGGATCCGTCGTTCCGTCGACCTGCGCAAATCTTTCCTCGGTTAACGTCTTGGGCCTATACAGCCACACCGGCAACATCCTGATAAAAAACCCGGCCCCTGATACTTTGCATATAGAAGCCGCTCTGATGGCCCGCGCTGGGTGGATTGGCGCCGAAAACTACGACACCCGCGACCCCCAAAGCAGCGTCTTCGTCCTCGGGAGTATCGCCGAAGCCCGGTATGGGCAATTTGGCCTCAGCAACCCCGATGGAACCCTGGCCTCGGGCTACCGCCTCACCCTCGTTTACGATCCCCGGTTTGCCCCGAACACCGCCGCCTACCCCCCCGCTTGGCCCAGCTACACTGGAAACCTCCTCTACGTCGTCACAGGACCGTTAAACGAAATCCGCTAAGTTCCACCGCCTCTCATTGGTACCCCCATATGGGGGTACTTTCCTTTTCAAAAAGGGGCATATAATTTCTTTGGGCAACAGCCCAGAACTCCATGCCGCCAATACGACATCCGGCGGTAGAAAGGACAGAGCTATGAAGAGGAACAACAAGACCAAAGGCTTCACCCTGATCGAGCTGCTGATCGTCATCGCCATCATCGGTATCCTGGCCGCGGTGCTCATCCCCAACCTGCTGAACGCTCGGAAGCGCGCCTACGACGCGGCCGCCCAGTCCTGCGCCAAGCAGATCGCCACCGCCCAGGAGATCTACCAGATCGACAACGCCTCTTACGCCGGCTCGCTTGCCGCTCTCGACGCCGGCACCGTTCAGACCTGCGACACCGGCGTCATGACCATCACCTTCGGCTCCACGAGCAACAGCACCTACCAGGTGTCGGTCAGCCACAACCAGGGCTCGAAGACCTTCGTGGTCAGCCAGAACGGCATCAACTAAGGCGCTTCCACCATGTACCCCCCGAAGCTTTCACGCTCTGGGGGGTACCCTTTTTATATGAGCCTCTTCCCCGCCATCGCCGTCTTCGCCGCCGCCGTGCTTGCGCGCCTTCCCTGGCTCGGGCAGCGGAGCTTTTGGTTCGACGAGTTCTACACGGCGAACCTGGTGACCTTCAAGACCACGATCCCTCAAATCTTGAGCAAGGTCGCCGACAACGACGCCCACCCCCCGCTCTTCTACCTCGTTACCTGGGTCTGGGCGCACCTAACCGGCATCTACAACTCCGCCTGGCCCGAGCCGCGCGACGACGTCGAGTTCTGGCTCCGGCTTTCCACCGTGCTCACGGGCGCTCTGGCCGCCGTCCTCACTTATGCCCTGGCCAAACGCTTTCTCCCCGCCTACGCGGCCTTCTTGGCGGGCCTCTTCTACGCACTTCACCCCTACGCGATCTTCCAGGACACCCAGGCCCGCATGTACCCCATGCTCACGTTGGCCTGGGTGCTTATGGTCCTGGCGCTGGACAACTACCGCAGGAGCCCCTCACGCGCCGGCGCTTTCGCCTTCGGCGCCGCCGTCGCCCTGGGTATCTGGACCCAGTACCTCGCCTTCTTCCTTGCGGCCCCCGCGGCCCTCTTCTTCCTAACCATCGCCTGGCCGCGCCGCAAAGCGGACATCCTCTACGCCGCACTTCTACCGGCAACCTTTCTTGCCTGGGTCCCGAGCCTCCTTGGCCAGCTGGACTTCGCCATGAGCACGAAGGCGGTTCGCTTCCCCGTCCCGTTCAACCTTGGTCAGATCTTCGACTTCCTCGCAGCACTAGATCCCCTCATGAGCGATACATGGAAGTCCGTACAGGTCGTCGCAATCTGGCTGCTGGCGGGTCTCGGGTGGTACCGCCTTGCTCCCAAGGGGCGCGGTTCTTCGGCGTGGGCCTTCAACCTGCTCGTCGTCTGGCCCGTGGCGGCCTTCCTGATCTGGTGGGCGGTTTCGACCTACGTCTCCAACCTCACCAGCGTGCGCTACGGCGCCATCTTCGTTCCTTTCGGAGCCATCGCCCTGGCGGCCGCCCTCGACCAGTTCCGGCTGTGGTTCAAGGGGTACGCCGTTCCCGCCCTTGCCGCCCTCGCTCTGATCGTGCTCTTCGTTGGCTCACAGCTTCCGCGCTACCCCATAGCGAACGAAGACTGGAAGGGCATGGCGGCCGTGCTCAGGGCCCTCGATCTCAAGCCGGGCGACGTCGTCATGAGCAACTTCACCCACAGCATGATGACCCTCGCCTACTACTACCGCCCGCCCGAGGGTGTTTCCTACAAGATCGTCACCTACCCCGACATGCCCGAGCCGGTAAAGGACGGAACGACGGTTTACATCCCCATTCGCGTCGGGCGGCTCCTGTTCAACTACAACGACAAAACCGGAGAGCTTGCGCAGTTCATCCTCGACAACTACCAGTTCCTGGGCCGGCTCGAATCGGCCTACCCCATGTACATCCACATCCCGGGTAAGACGAAATCGGTGCGCGAGCTCGAAGCCTTAAGGAGGCAACCATGATTCTGCCCTTCGTTCAAGCCTTCCTCTTGATCCTCGTGGGCGTGCCCGCCATTCCGACGATCATCTACCTCGCGGGTACTTTCGGCTGGGCTGGCTACGCCGCGGGCCTCACCCTCCTTCTCCTGGCCACGCTCCCCTTGTTCGCTGCTGGGCGCGCGGGCCTCGCACGCTGGCTGCCCTTCTTCTCTCGCTACCGCCACTACATCGATTCCGAGTACGGCTTCCTGGCCGCCGCCGCGCTCCCGTTCATGCCCTACTGGGTGGTAGCCGGCGCCACCGGCGCCGATTACCGGGCCGCGGTACTGCGCTACCTCGCCGTGGGGTTTCCGAGCGCCGCCGTGGCCGGTTTGTTCGGAGTGCTGGGCCACGCGGCCAAACTGCCCCCGCTTTCCCTGATCCTTGGCGTTGGTCTCTTCATGGCCGTTCGTTTCCTTTACGCCAAGGGAAAGCCCTCGGCAGTGGGATAGGGGGTGCCCGTGGAAAACGCGCTCTTTCTGCCGGCGTACAACGAGGCAGCCCGGATCGGCCCCCTCATCGAGCGGGCCCGTGCTGCCGGCCTTTCGGTCATCGTCGCCAACGACGGGTCGAGCGACCTCACCCCCGAGATTGCTCGCAGGTCGGGCGCCGAAGTCATCGACCACCCCAGGAACCTGGGGCTCGCCCATGCGATTCGTACCCTGCTGCGCCATGCGATCGCTCGGCTGCCGGACGACGGCGTGGCCGTCTTCATGGACGCCGACGGGACCATGGATCCCGCCGACGCGCCCGCGATGATCGAGCTCATTCGGTCGGGAGAGGCTGACGTCGTGATCGCCTCGCGCTTCACCGAGGGAGGAAGCGAACGCGGCGTCCCTCTCGCCCGTCGACTCTACTCCCGCGGAGCCCGCGCCCTCTTTCGAATCCTCAACCCCATCCCCGGGGTCAACGACTACACCAGCGGCTACCGGGCCTACCGCGTGAAACTCCTGAGGGACCTCGCCAACTACGACCCGCTCATGTTCCGGGCGCCGGGGTTCTCCGCGGCCACGGACCTGCTGCTGAACCTGCGCCGCTTCCACCCCCGGGTGCGGGAGGTTCCGTTACGGCTGCGCTACGACCTCCAGGAAAACTCGAAGATGCGCGTGGCAGCAACCACGCTGGAGTACCTGCGGCTTGCCGTTCGCGCCGCCCTGGACCCCGACCTGCCCGTCCGGGAAGGGGCCCTCCTGCACGTGGCCGGGCTTTCTCTGCGCCCGGTCAACGAAGACGCCCTGATCGCCTCGGCATCCACCCTTCTAAGGAGCGCCCCAGTCCTTCGCGCCTCGAGCCGAACCGCCTCCCTGGTGCCGGTCTTGCGGTCCTTGGAGCGACGCGGCTTGCTTTCCGTAAGCCCTTCCGGCCATGAACTGACCCACAGGGCCAAGAACCTGATCGTGCCTACGTAAACTCAAACATCAGCCACTAGGTGACGCCACGACGTTTTCCAAAGGGACTGTTTTGGAGCTGTCAACTGCCATGCATCATGCGGGTTGGCGGCCGCTCGGCTAGGGTGGCGCTATGCGGGAAACCCCTGATTTCGTTGCATATACTAAGCTATGCCGAACGTAACCATCAAGGGCGCTTGCAAAGCTGGGAACGATCGGTCAAGGTGCCGAGGTTCACACTAGGCAAATTATCGAACACAAGAAGGAGGCCTTCCGTGGATAAGAACAAACCCCTCGACCACATTCTCGCGCAGTTTGATGAATTGGTCAGGCAGGAAACAGCCGAGCTTCTACAACTCATGCCCCAGGAAATCCACCTCCGCAACGACCACCCCCGGCGCCACTTCGACGAGGCGGAGCTGCGCGCCCTGGCCGACTCCATCCGTAACATCGGGCTCCTCCAGCCCTTGGTGGTGCAGCGTCGCCCCGATGGCCGTTACGTTCTGATCGCGGGCGAGCGCCGGTTGCGGGCGGCGGAGCTCGCCGGCCTCGAATCCGTTCCTGCTTACGTCTTCCCTGGATCCGACGAGGACGTGCCGGCTGCGGCCCTTGCCGAAAACCTAAGCCGCTCCGACCTCAATCCCTACGAGCGCGCCGAAGGCATCCTCAAGTTGCTTGAGAAAACCCTCCGCCTTGACCGGGGTGAGATCCTGGCACGCATCCGTGCAATGGGCAACGCGCTGCGAAAAGGGAAGGAGGACCACGAAAGCCTACATGACGAGGTTGGAAAAAACATCCTCGCAACCTTCGACGGGCTAGGCTACTCCTTGAGGACTTTTGCCGAGAAGGACGTGAGGATCTTTTCGCTGCCCCCGGAAGTCCTCGATCTGCTCAGGCAGGGTTCCGTTCCCTACCGCACCGCATTGCTGATCGCCCGCGCACCCAAGGAGCTGCGCTCCCAACTGATCGAGATGGCCATGGGCGGGGCTACGGAGGCGCAGATTCGCACGGCCGTTGCCCGAACAAAAAAGAAACGCCCTGCGACTGCCCAAAAGTACACCCGGCGCCTGCGCGCCGCAACCCAAGCCACCGCAGACGCAGAAGAGGTCCCCCCCGAAGTGGAACGGTTGATCGATCGCCTTGAACGCCTCCTCAGCTTGACGAAATGAAACGAGCCGCCTACCGAGCTGTTTACCGCAGTGCCGTACATCTGCGTGCGCGCCTAGAGGAGCTCGAGCGCGCCCATGCCGAGGGTTTCAAGGTGCCTGCGCTGGAAGAGGCGCGTCGATCCTGGAGTGCAGAAAACGAGCGTCTGGCCGCGATGGCGTCGGCGCATTACGAGGGGAGATGGGGGTTGCGCGTGCCGGGCGTTGGTCCTCTAAATACCGTCGGGCTCCTCGGTTTCGTCGACCCGGAGGCCGCAGACACACCTAGCCAGGTGTGGCGCTTCGCCGCCCTCGATCCCGCCCCTTCTCCCCTGCGACTCACTCGAAGGGGGCAGGGGAGCTACAGTCTAGCGTTCCGCCACCTTACCCGCCGCATCCTGCACAACTTCCTTGACCCCACCCTCAAACCTAACCCATACGGCCGCCTCTACCGCAACCGGGTACGTGAACTGTGGCAAAAGAACCTGGAAGGCGGCTTTGTCGAAAAGGCCTTGCGGATCTCCTCCCGCTATCGCGAGGGTGCAGCTCCCCACGCCTGGCTCTCCGGCCGTGTCCACCCCGAATACGTTCGCAAGCTGCGTGCTCGCGGCCACTTGGTTCCCGCTCGCCTCCCCGCAGAGGCGCTCGTCGGGGGGCATCCCATGTTGCCACCCTTCCTGATCGACGCCTACGCTCAGCGAGGAACTCTACGGATTTTTCTCGAACACTATTGGGAGCTCGCCTATCTAGCCTTCTACGGCACCCGCCCCGTCTACCCGAAGGGCGTCTACGGCCGGCGCTACATCCCTCCTTTGGTGAGGCCCGAACCCTTTAACCGGCCGTAGTGTTCCACGGTGTAAGATGTCCGCGGGGCCCAAAGCCAAGCATTCTTGCTTACAGCCAGAGCATCTAGCGCGTAGGCCCCACCGGCCCATGCTGCACGCGAATATCGCGGGCCGCGCGGGCCGGTTTAGCTTGCGCTTACACAACTCGGCGCGTAGTCGCAGGTTCCGGGCGACGCGCTGCTCCGTTGGCGATAAGCGCCAAGTTTAACACTCACACGAAAACCCCCGCATACGCGAGGAAGAAACAATAATTATCGCTGCAATAATCGTTAAGATGGGCCAACCCCCGCAGGTGCGAGGAGTTCACAATAACGGCTTTGTTTATGCTCTTGTGCATTGGGCCAACCCCCGCACGCTCGGGGAAACTGCCCTGACAACATGCTGGCGTTTCGGTTTAGACCAACCCCCGCATTAGCGAGGAGAATACAAACACACAACGGACTGGTATAAGAACAACCCCCGCGCTCGCGGGGAATTCCCAGCCAGCATCCTCTTTTGGGGCGCAGGGCCCCGGAGGTATGAATGGTTTTCAAGAACCTATGGTGCTGCGTACCCTTTTCAAGGATAACATTCCCATGCCCATCGACCGTGCGCGCCCCACGCCGTCGCGCAGCTTTCTCGCGGCGTCGGGGACCGCACCCTCGGGCACGGACAACCTTCCTTCGAACAGAACCGCGTGCAGAGGGTACTTCGTTCCTCGGGGTTTGCGAATGATATAGGCTGTCGTTCGGACCGGAATGACGCTAAGAAGCGTCATCGGCGCAAGCCGCTCCACGAGCCACTCCACCTGTTCCTCGGGGTCGAGCAGCGGGCGCGCCCTGCGTTCGCGCCGGCGTACGGCGTTGGCCTCCAGGCGAAAAGCGTAGGTGCCGGGCGAGAGGCGGAGTTCGATACGGCGGGTCTCAGCGTTTCCCAACCCCCGCCCGAGCACGTGTTCCAGGACCGGGGGGTGGGGCGTTTGTACGAGGAGCACTGGCCTCCGGTGGGAGTGCACTGGCTCCAGCCGCCAGAGTAGGCGTCCTTCTTGCCCTTCCCCTTTCAGGGAGTAGGCGATCCGGTGGAGGGCGTAGCGGTCTTCGAGGGCCCTCCGCACCTCCTTGGCGTAGGGGTCGAGAACGACCTGGGTGAGGTAGATGGTGTTCATACGGATCCCCCCTCGGAAGGATGGGCTTCGATCCGGTAGCGCCTCACGGCCCGGATACCAAGCGCGCGCGGGAAGCCGATCTCCGCCAGGCTCTCTTCTGGGGCGTCCGGGACGAGAAGTTCGCCTTCGGGGTCTTCGACGTAGACGTCGACCTCCCGGGGCTCGCGGGCGGGAACGATCAAGGGCTCCGCTTCGAGCGCCTCCACCAGCCCCAACGCCAATCGGATTCCCCGGTAAAGCGGGGCGGCGGGGTAGAACCCCTTCTGCCCCAGGTAGGGGACGAAGTGGGGTTCCCTGAGCGCCCGAGCCAGCTCTTCGAGGATCCCCCTCTCCCCTTCCAGGGCGACGAGGAAGGCGGCGTCCGCGAGGTAGCCGCGCCAGGTCTGGGCGTCCTTGAGCCCCCGCCCTTTGGCCTGGAGCACGTTGCGCACCGTCTGGTAGTCCGTCTCCAGCACCCCCGGCCGGTCGACCCGCACCCCCATGCGCAGCCCGGCCAGGTCCGCGACCGAGCTGCCGCGTTCCCGGCCGAGAGCTGCGGCGAGCAGTCCGATCACTCCTGACTTCGTGGGCAGCGGTTGGGTGGACCGGCGTTCCAGACGAGGGCCCAGTCGCCAGCTCTGCATAGGGCCGTAGAGCTGCATGAGGAGGGTGGGCATGCTACCTCCCCGACACAGCTCCGACGACCTCGCCAAGCGCGTCCGCAAGGTTCGGGGACGGTTCGATGCCGCTTCCCTCGGGAAGCTCGACGCCGAGGGAGGGTAGGGCGACCCACCGGGCCAAGGTAGACGGGCGCGGACCGTAGACGGTTTCGAGATCCCGCCAGCGGCGCAGGAGCGCGCGGATGGAGGGCGCAGCATAGCCCCCTTCCCCCGCGCTTACCGGCCGGTCGAAGGCGCCGGCCAGGCTGCGAGGTTCTCCGGAGTGGACGACCAGAAGCACCGCCTCCGGAAGGGTGTAGGCGGCGTGCGAGGACTGCATCCCGCCCGGCAGCTCCTTGATGAAGGCCTCGGCGAAGGCGTGCAGAAACTCCGCGGCGAGGTCCTCATCGCCCTTGAGGCCCCGCACGAGCTCGCTGTAGTCAACGGCGGCGTAGCGGTAGAGCGTAGCTGCGGCGTAGCTGCGTTCGCCGATCATCCCCGCCGCGGCCTCTCCGTCCGCGGCTAGGTCGTCGCTGGTGATGAAGTAGTCGCTTTCGGGGTAAGCCGCATGCGTGGAAAAAGCATGGGCCACGTGGGCGGCGGCGTCCACGTTGGCCTCGGGGAGGCTGGCCATCATCCTGCCGAAGAGGGCGATGTCGCCGGCTTTCGCCTTCAGGAGCAGGACCCGAACCTCGTCGACCAGCGCTTTGGGAAGGGGCTTCTTGACGGGCGCCTTCTTGCTGCCTTCCTCGGCTTTGGCCTGGGCCTCGCGGTTGGCCGCAACGGTTCGCTCGATGGTTTCCCAGTTCGCCTTCAGCAGTTCGGCGAGCTCTTCGACCTGGCCCCACGACAGGAAGACGAGGGTGTCGAGAACCCCCTTCCTCAACTTGAAGCCCAGCAGCTCGAGGGCGTCTTTGAGGATGTCCGGATCGGCATCGGGCAGGTGCTCGGACAGGGCCCGGGCAAGTTGACGGGTGCGAACGCCCAGCTTCGAGCGGTCGAACCGCTCGCGGAAGCGCCGGCGCATGGCGTACTTCTGCGCTTGCGAGCTCAGCCGTATCCGGGGGACGCCACCGAAGGTGATCTGCTTGGGGAACCCGGCGTCGTCGCGGTTGAGGTTGGCCGCGGGGACGGTTTGGACGAGGTGGATTTCGAGCACGTTCATTGGTTCCTCCCTTCTCGCTCGTTCGATTGGGCGGGGGCCTGGCGGTAGTAGGTGCGCGCCCAGGCAAGGCGAGGGTCGGGCTTCCTTTTGGTTTCGATGCGCTCAAGGTCTGCGAAGAGGCGGCCGTAGTCGAGGCCCTGGCCGGCGCCCTTGAGCCGCTGCACCATCTGCCGTAGCAAGTCGGGCAGGACGGCCCACTCGGCGACGAGCAGCCGCTCCATCCTCCGGTCGAGCGCCTCGTTGCGCCCCAGGCGCCTAACGGCTTCCGCGAAGGGGACCAGGGGCTCGTGCGCGGGGTGGTGGGCGAAGAGGATCGCGACGACGAAGGGGGAGCGCAGCGGTCCGAGCGCGCTCTCCCCTGCCCACCCGGCCAGGTACTTGATCGCGGCGACGTCTTCGTGGGCGGTCGCGGGCGATACCCGGCGCAGCTCGGCCAGCGCGCGGGGGCGGGACTTCAGCTTGAGCAGGTACTCAGCGAAGGGGTGTTCAGGCACCTGGGACCTCCTCGGGGTTTTTGGCGAGCGCCCGAAGGCGGCGCCCAAGCAGGGCAAGGACGCGGGGGCGGTGGGCGTAGTGGCGGGCGAAGGCCTCCTCTACCCGGCGCAATGCGCGGGGGGGGACACCCGGGGTGTCCCCCCCCTCCGTGTACGCCCGAAAGACCTCGCTCCAGTAAGGGGCGAGCGGGTCGAGGTTGCGGTAGCGGGCGGCCACCTGGGCGTTCGTCCAGTAGGGATGCGCTTCGTGCAGGGCATGGAAGAGGATCTTGCGCGCGGCTTCGGCGGTCTGTTCTACGGCCTCGAGCAACGCGAGCGCCACCTCGCCCATGGGCGCTTGCAAACGCAACCTCTCGAGGCGGTGTCCCAAGAGCTTCGCCGGCCGGTTGGGGTCGGTGAGCAGGCCGCCGACCGAAACCTCGCGAGGGAGCTCGCCGGTGAGCGCCAGGGCGTGACGCAGCGTGGCGGGGTAGCGGGCCCCCTCCCCTACCGGAAGTGCGGCGAGGAGATCGAACGCCGTTTCCCGCCCAGGATCCAGCCGGTGCGGGACCCGGCCTCGGGTGCGGTGTTCGGTCCAGGCCAGCATCGGGTCGTGGGGAGGTGCATCGTAATGCCAGCCGGCAGCGTAGTGCACCTGGGCGTAGCGGCCGGTGGGGGTGGGGATCAAGCGAACGGCGCGCGAGAGGTAGGTGTAGGTCGTGGCCGGACCCAGGGGCTGGACCCGGGTGCGGTAGCCCTCGACGTCGGCCGCCGTGGGTTGGGGGCGCTCCCAGAACGGCAGGTCGGAGGGTTCCGCGGGGCCGGCGAGGTTGAGCAGCAGCGTGTGCGCCAGGGTCTCCCCTGCTGCGTAGAACTGGCCGAAGCGTGCGCTGGGAGCATCCAGCGCCGCGGTTACCCCGTGGCGAACGAGCAACCCCCCGAGAGCGAAGGTTTGATGCGCCAGCAGCGTGCGGGCCGCCTGCGCCGGGGTGAAGTGTGGGGGGTCGGTATCGGGGCGGCCCGCGAGCAGTGGCCAGCCTCCCTGCGGCAGGTCCGCGTGGAGAATGGTGATCGCCGTGGGCTGCGTCTCCAGGTCGGGCACCTGCAGGAAGGGGGTGTCGCCCTCGAGCGCGAAGCGGTCGCGGTGCTCCTTCAGGTAAGCCGCGATCGCATCCTCAGGCAACCGCCCTTCGCGGTAGAGGCGTTGCAGCTCGGTGAGATTGAGCCCGGGGGTAAGGATCCGGTAAACGACCGCGAGCAGGAGCCGGAGCGCCGCCATGTGTTCGAGGGGGTGGGCCAGCGCAAGCCCGCGGAACTCGTGGGCCCCCTTGAGGGCCTCCAGCAGCCCTACTTCCCGGGGCGGGCCCGAGGTCGGGAGCACTGGAATCCAGGGCTCGGTTACGAGGTTGAAGGGTTGTCGTTTCGCCATGTTCGCTGCCCTCTATGTCTAGCGTACGGCGTCCGGATATGGGAATTGGTGGGGCGGGCCAGCCACTCGTGCGGGAGCCTGCCGTAAAACTCCTTGGGGGCTGCGCGATTGCCCACGCGGACGACGCGCCGGCCTGAACCCCGGAAGAACAACCCGCAGACGCGGCTTGGAGGCGGTAGCCTGGGGTATGGAGCGCCCAACCGAACGGGCGGACCGGGTCTACCTGGAGACCCGGAGCCGCTTTCGCCTGCTTACAGGGCTCGTCAACGGCTTGACGGCCGGGATCCTGCTGGTGCTGGCGGTGCTGGGGGCGGCGCTATGGCGGGGGGATGCGTCGCTTGCGACGAGCCTGGGGATCTTCCTCGTCGTGCTTCTGGTGATCAAAGGGCTGGTTCTCCTCGAGGTGCCCGACGCGAGGAAGCGATTTCTCGACGCCGTTCGCATCCGGGCTGGGCACCACATGCTCGAGACCGCCGATTCCTTGACGGCTCTTCGGGGTACGGAGACGAGCTGGGCGGAGGCATCGAAATTGGTCGACGTGTTGGAGCGCAGCGCCGAGGAACACCCTCAGGTTGCGCAGGTATGGGAGCGGGTTCGTCTGGCGGTTCGCGAGTACCGGCGCGGCCAATGGACGCGCACGGAACTGGCCGAGCACCTGCGCGAGCATGGAGATCGGCTCTTGTTGGGGAAAGATTACGTAGAAGTCCAAAAAGAAGAACCATAGGGACACCCTCAAATAGGGGTACGATGAACCATGAAGATGTCGGACCATGAAGGTATGGCAAACCGCCGCGGGTTTACCTTGCTGGAGCTTCTCCTCGTGCTGGCGCTGGCCAGCATCACCTTGGGGCTCGGCGCCGTTTCCTTTCAGTCGGTGATGGCGCGAGAGCGGGCGAAGGGCGCGGTGTCCGACCTCAGGCAGGCGGTCTGGGGTGGAGCTTCCTTCGCGGCCAGCCGCGGCGAAGAGTACAGCCTGGTCTTCGACGGCTCCAAGACCGTTCGCCTCGTGCGCAGCAAGGACGGAAAGGTCGTGCGCACGGTCGAACTGCCCGATTCCGTGACCCTCGATGAGCCCGCGGGTGAGCTGATGCGCTTCACCTCGCCGGGGATGGTGAAGTTCAATGCGAACGTAGGGCGCTTCCTCGACCTCACGGTCGACGGCAAGACCCAGAAGCTCGAGGTATCCAAGATCGGCGAGGTAAGGGTGGTGGTGCCATGAAGCGCGGGCGCGGGTTTTCGCTAGTAGAACTACTTGTCGCGCTTTCCATTCTGGTCGTCGTGACCGCGGTCCTGGCCACGGCGCTCGTGAATTCGATGCGCAATACCCGCAATGCCGGCCAGCGCTCCGAGGCCGTGCAGCTTCTCAACTACGCGGGGCGGCGTCTGGTCAGCGGGGACCTCGCGGTCCTGCCGTCCCCCTCGGTGACGACGCGCAAATGGAGCTACGGGGAGCTCGCGGGGGCCTTCCCAGAGCTTTCGTCCCAGGGGCGCTTCACGAATCCCGACCTCTACAGCCTGGAGATCAAAACCGGGGGAACGGTGGGGATTGGCGGTTCGACGTTGACGATGTACACCCTCAAGGTTTGCTGGCAGTCCGAGAAGGAGTACTGCGTCACCGCGGAGACCATAGGCCCCGACCCCTCGGCGGCGAGTGCGTCGGGCCCGCTTCCGGGGCTCAACTAAGGAGGCCGCATGCGGAAGACCAAAGCGGGTGTGACGCTCATCGAGCTCCTGGTCGGGTTGCTGATCTTGGGTTTCGTGATGACGGCCGCCTACCGCGGCATCGTCAGCGCCATGCAGGTCAACGCCGACCAGGACACCGTCGCGGGGATGCAGGCGAAGCTGCGCCGGACGATGGAAGTCTTCACCCAGGAGTTGCGCAGCGCGGTCTTCGGCTCGATCACGAACAGCCCGTACACCTCGACCAATCGCTCGATTTCCTTTGCGCTCATCGACGGCTCCTCGGGGTACGTCGTCCTGCCGCACGACAGCGGGCTTAACAACAGCTTCGTGGTGGCGGACAACGTGCAGGTGGCGTCCGGGGCAACGACCCGAACTCAGTTGGGCATCAACCCCGGAGACCGGGTTTTGATGATCAACCCTAGCGGCGAGGCGATCATCTTCGGCGTAGGCTCGGTGGTACAAAACGGAAGCGGGAAGTGGCGCATCGTCCACCCCGGTTGCGCCAACCAGATCAACTACGCGAACAACACCCTGCTCTTCAAGATCCAGGCGCTGGGATTCGCCATGGGGGACGCCATTGGTTCCGGCTACGACCCCAACACCCTGTACATGAAGCAGGATACGGCGGCCGAGGAGCCGCTCGCCTTCGACCTCGCGAAGTTCCGGGTCGACTACGTCTACCAGGACCCGGGCGGAAACCTCGCCGTGAACCCGACCACTGCCGACGGATTCTCCGCAAACTTCCCCGCACCTACGGTGACTTCGACGTCGGGCACGGTCTACACGCTTACGCGCCTCTCGCTCGAACTTGGCGCGGAGCAGAACAGCCGGGGGAAGGCGCTCAAGCGCTCCCTCACCGGCACCGTGGAGCTTTCGAGCAACCAGACCTATAAGATCAGGAGGTTGTACTCATGTCGATGAGACGAAGCAACGGGGTGGCGGTCGTGCTGGCCCTCGTGGGGGTCCTCGTGGTCATGGGGGTGCTCGCGCTGCTCTACACCCGGACCCTCAACGAGATCAAGCACAGCGGCGACGACCAGGGAATCGTCCAGTCGCTGCTGCTGGCGCGCGGCGGGGCGAACCTCGGGGGGCTCGTGCTGAACGGGCCGGTGCGCGAAGAGGTCAACACGCTCATCAAGAGCTACGCGAGCAACGGGGCGTGGGCCTTCGGTACGGGCTCGGGCGAGGTGCCCGACCCGGTCAGCGTCGCTGAGGCCATGCGCCCGATGCTGAGCCGCCTGCAAACCAAGGTCGACGAGCTCGTCTGCAACCAGACCGTCACGATGAGCGACGGCCGCAGCAGCACGAAGCTCTGGATCTTCTTCACGGAAAAGGCCTGCGGTACGGCCGATCTTCCCAACGAGATCCGCCTGGGTGAGCCCCGTTTCGTCGAGGGCGCGGCGCGCACGGGGTCCGGCGTCGGGGTCGACCAGACCTACGCGATCCCCTTCGCGCTGATCGCCGTGGGCACGGACGGGAAGTACAACCGCAACGTGGCCGTGAGCGGCGAGTACCGCTTCACGATCGGCCGCGGCTCGTTCGCCCGCTACGCCCTTTTCACGAACATACATACGAACTCTCGGGGCATACCCATCTGGTTTACCGGCAACACCCTCTTCGACGGTCCCGTTCACACCAACCAGTACTTCCGCTTCTACAAGGACCCATGGTTCGGAGGTGAGGTGACCAGTGCGGGTTGCCGCTATCCGGCCTCGGACGGTTCCGGGTGCCGTTACAACAGCTTTACACGCCAGGGAGCGGAGTTCTACAACGTGGGCTTCGTGCGCTGGGACCGGATGACCCCCTCGTACCAGGCGCCCTCGTACACCTGGGCGGAGCCGATCCTCTCGGCCGGGGTGGACTGGCGGAGTTCCTTCATCCCCATGCCCGAAAACGCCAACGACCAGCGCGCGATGGCGCAAAACGGCGGGCTGTACTTCTCTCGAGACCTGACCCGCCTCAAGCTCTGGGCGGGCGATGCGGACGGCAACGAGCCCACCTGGAACGCATCCGATCAACGCTGGGAACCCCCGGCGGGCTACCAGTATTTCGAGGGGTGCTGGCGCCTCAACCGCTGGACCGAGAAGTGCGAAACCTACCGGGTGGACAAGGATACCCGGACCCTGCAGCAGAAAACCGCGAGCGGGAGCTGGGTGGACGTCAAGAAACCTTTCAACGGTGTCGTCTACGTCGAAGGCAATGTCTCCCGGCTCTACGGCCCCGAGCGGAGCAACGCCAACGACCCGGCCACGGCGCCGCCGGCGGTGGCCAGCTTTGCGCAGCTTACGTTGGCTGCAAGCGGAAGCATGCGGATTACCGGAGACCTGAAGTACGAAGACCCGCCGTGCAGCTCCGCCCCCACACGCAACGCCGACCGCACGGTAACCCCGGGTGTTTGCGACAACCAGGGCGCCCAGAACGTGCTTGGGCTCTACTCTCAGGGCGGCGATATCCTGATCGGCAACGCCAACTGGGACGCTCGCTACAACGCACCCCGCGACGTCAACATCCACGCCGTTTTGATGAGCTCGCGTGGGGAGATCCGGGTCGAGAACTATGACCGTGGCTCCCCGCGCGGCCAGGTTTATCTCATCGGCGGGTTGATCGAAAACACCTACGGGGCCTTCGGGACCTTTGATGCGCGCAGGAACGTATCCCTCAGCGGTTACGGGCGCAAGTTCGTCTACGACAAGCGCATGGCCAAGGGCCTCGCGCCTCCGGGGTTCCCGACGACCGACATCGACGAGGTGAAGTCGGTGAGCTTCTTCTCCTACGGTCAACGCGAACAGGTTCCCTTCAACCCTTAGCCTCCTCGTTTCATCCGGGCGCCGGGCGGATGCCCGGCGTTTTCCGTCGCGTGACCCGTCGGCGACGCTCTTGAGCGGTAGCGTAAACTCATGGAACCCGAGGCCTACGGCCGGTTGCCTCAGGTGCTGTGGGTAGCGTTGACCTTCGCGGCCGGGAACTTGCTCTGCTACGCCCTCGAGATTCCTTCCCGCGGGGGAAGGAAACTGGTTAAGGGAGGGCGGTACGATTCCCATCACGGGCGCTCGCGCAGCGTCGCCGTCCCGGTCGTTGGGCGCGGGGCTCGGGGGTGGGCTCCTCCGGAGCAGGCATACCGAAAGTGGTTGCTCCACGCCGCTTTCGACGCATTTTTCTTGTGGGGAGCAACCCTTTTTTACCTTGCCGTTCGCGGACTTCAGCTCGAACTGCCTGGAGTGGGCTACGAGTACATTGCGGCACTGGCCATGGGTGGATGGTTCATTTTGACGCAGGCGGCAGCCTTTGCGGTTTGGCACCGGAAAACCAACTTCGTTCCCTCCATGGGGATCATCAACGTCGTGTGGACCGTTCTCTGCGGCGCAGCCCTCACCCTCGTGTACGCCATGGGCTACCTGGTGGAATCAACCAGCGCCGCAAGTCCGCTTGGGCAACAGTTATTGTTGGCGATGATGACGAAGATCATCGACGGCACCCTTACGCTGGGCGGGGTTTTGGCTACGGCGATGTCGATCCTCTGGGCGGGACAAGTTTGGCGGAATGCGCACACTCCGGAGGGGTTGCGCGAGTACAAAATCACCGCGGTGAGCGCGAGCAAGATGGTGGTGGCCTATTTCGCGATCATCGCCGCGTTCGGTCTGTGGGTGGGCGTGCCCTTGGTGACCAAACTTTCAGCCGCCAGCGCATGGCCGAAGCTGCCCTAGGAACCTCCAGGGTGGGCCGTAGTCGTCCATATTTCCGAACGACCGCGGGAAGCTCGCGCCTTCGTGAGAAGGTCGTCGTTTCCCGCAGCAAAGCAGCCGCAGGTGCTGAGCCACCGCGTGTTCGAAAAGGCAGGCAAGGCTAGCGGGCGAGC
>Ga0256839_1001704_pt1 | contig 26129 bp, 23 predicted proteins | sample 354166metaG_FD_185968 | JGI IMG/M metagenome (GOLD analysis project Ga0256839, IMG submission 185968) | Hydrothermal vent microbial communities from Mid Atlantic Ridge, Atlantic Ocean - 354-166 | ecosystem: Environmental > Aquatic > Marine > Hydrothermal vents | place: Atlantic Ocean: Mid... | reverse complement strand
AAACCCCATCGGCGCATTCTTCCGGATCGGCATTGGTCAATCTCCTGTTTCAAGGCCAATGAACTTGGCCCACAAGACGATACGGAGAAAAATGGAGGCCGGTTGCGCGATTGTTCAGAGATTTCAATCGAGATTAAGAACTTGCCCGTGTGGTAGGTTTTGGGGTGCGTACAGCAGGATGTTTATTTTTTTCACACGCCAGTTGTGTTCAGCGAACATCCTATCGGCTCGTACCGCCCCCCTGGAATCTCGAGCTGGGCAAAGATATGGGTGCGAACATAGACCAACTCGGGCGATTCCCGATTCGATGTGCAGATATGAGCGCACAGATGAGGCGATTCGATCACGATGCCCGTCGGCGAGTTTGCAGTATGAACCGGGCCCGAATCGGTTTTGAGTTCGATCATGTGTTTGGCATGGCTTGTTGGATCGACCAAGGCCCACACGGGATCGAGTGATGGGCCGAGCCTGAACTCGAGATGGACGATGGGGGCAGTCCCCGCAAGGGCGATTTTGCTCAGCGATCGACGAGCAACCCGCCAGCGGATCACGATATGATTCGCACGATGCCGATCAAGCCCGATGGAAAGACAGGGTTTGATTGCTTGGCTCAGCGCAGGCTTTGGCGAAGGCTGGGCACTCATGGGCGAGCCCCCTTGCGCGATTTGAGGTGCTTGGTGCTCCGCCCGACAGGCGCTTTGGCCAGCAGCTTGGCAGCGGTTTGTAAACCCGCCCCGCGCGGGCCTGCGAACTTGTGGGTTAGGGTGGTGATGAGTCCGAACCCTTCGCGGACGCCATCGAGTCGGCGCTGGAGCGCGACGACATCTTCAGGCGAGTGCGATCCGACCTGCGGAGCCAACTCGCCGATCTCATCGAGCGCATCGAGCAGCGGATCGACCTCGCGTTTGATCCGCTCGCGGGCAATCGCGCGGAGCATCGACCAGACATCCTGCTCAGCCTGGAAATACTCTTTGCGATCTCCGGGCAATCGAACTTTCTCGATCACCGCCCATTCGAGCAACGAACGCACCGACATCGACACATTGCCCCGCGAAACCCGAAGCCGATCCATGATCTCATCGGTACACATGGGTTGACCGGTGATGTAGAGCAGCGCATGCACCTCAGCCATCGTTCGGCTGATCCCCCAGACCGACCCCATCCGCCCCCATGAGGCAATGAACCGATCTTGGGCCTCGATCAACTGGGCCTTGACCAATGGAGTGCTCGTTGTCTTTGGATTGCGTGCCATGCAAAACTATGCGCAGCGGGATCAAGATTGTCCATGAGATTTCAGAAAAATCTGAAAATAGTAAAACCCAATCAAGGTTCATTCACCTCCCCCGAGCGCGGGGGAGGCGTAAGAAGGAGTCACCAGCAATGATCTACACCAGCAAATCAATCACGCCTGCAATCCCAAGCACGATCGAGACGATCCCGTTGAGCGTGAAGAAGGCCATCGGAATGCCGAGTTTGCCTCGCTTGGCAAGGATTAGGTGCTCGTAGACCAAGATCACACCTACAAGCCCAATCGCGCCAGCGAAGATGATCCCGAACCGATCTTCGAGCCTCCAAGCGAGCACCAGACTCACCATCGCCAGCACATGCAGCCCTCGGCTGAGATGCGCTGCCCGTTTCCATCCGAATCGCGACGGAATCGACGATAACCCGACCTCCCGGTCATAGTCGAGGTCCTGCAAGGCATAAATAATATCAAACCCGGCGACCCAGCACAGCACCATCGCGGCGATCGGAAAGATCGCGGGTGCATAGGCAATGTTCTCAGGGCCTACCGCGATGGCAGCAGCGATCGGTGATGCAGCGAGTGCGCCGCCGAGGAAGAGATGGCACAACCAAGTGAAGCGTTTGGTGAACGAATAGAACCCGATCCAGATCAGCACGGGCACGCCCAGAATGCTCGGCCACCAGTTGCCAAAGAGGAATCCAAACAAGCTACATGCGATCATGAACCCGATCGCGTTGAATGCGAGCAAGAGGTATCCATCGCGATTGCTCAGTGCGCCAGATGCAAACGCCCGTTTGGCGGTGCGTGGGTTGGCTGCGTCGATCTTCGCATCAGCAACCCGGTTGACCAGCATCGCCCAGTTGCGCGCCAAGACCATGCACACCACAATGAGCCCGAGCATCCCAGCGAACCTGCTCCAGTCGATCCCGTGATCGGGCGCATCGCCGAGATACGGCGCGACAAGAAACGCACCCAAAATCGCAAATGGCATCGCAAAGACTGAATGGGCGAGTTTGATATCACCCATTGCGACCATGGTCCGTTGAGTGATCGGGAGGGTATTGGGTTCTGATTCGTTGGCATGTTTCACAACGACAAGAATAGGCATAAAAAAGCCCCGGCTATCTGGGACTTGGAGATCGTGTGATTCGGTTCGGTTTTATGGGCATCCGGTACTGAAGATGGTGAGGTAGTCGGAGATATCGAAGAAGTTGAATACGCCGTCGTTATTGATATCAGCTGCCGAATCGCCTGCATCGAAAGCCGTAAGGAAGGCGGAGATATCGAAGAAGTTGAGTGTGCCAAAGGGCTCGGCCATGTCGGCCTGGTTACATCCCAGTGCCAGTTCGCTTATATCGCCAGCGATCACAACCGCGTAGCCTTGTGGGCCTTGGTTGACGGCGGTGGCTTTGACCTTGAGGGTGTATTGGCCTACACCTGTTGCTGGGAGCATGACCATTTCGACATTATTGATTGTATCTGGTGATCCTCCAAAGGCGGAGACGCCGTTGGTGATGTTGTTTCCGATGAGGATGTCGCCGCTGGGCATGACGACTTCGAGGTCAAGGTTATTGACGGGGGTAAAGGCGGCGTTTGGGGCCGCTGGTGGGTCGTGCCAGACGAGGGTTGCTTTGAGTGGCTCAGTGACCGAGTTGACGGTGAAGTTGAGGAGAAATTCATCGCCAGTGTTCATTGCTTGGTTGCCGGTATTGCGGATATCGCGCACGATCATGGTGCTCGAATCGCCTGCGAAGTAGAGGGTGTTGTCGAGGAGTACGCGCCCCCATCCTTCACGGTTGGAGGGGTACCCTGCGATGCCGGTCATGTCGACGGCGGAGTTGAGCAGCGTCGCTTTGAGCAGGGCGCCCGAAGGGGTGAACCCGTCATCGGATTCGGCGAGTCCTGATGGGTAATATCCGTCTTCAAAGTATTGACGGGTGAGTGCTGCTGCCCCTGCGATGGCCGGTGCCGCCATGGAGGTGCCGGTGAATCCGATAATTCCACAGGCGGTTGAGGAGTTTGCTGAGCGTGTGTTGCATCCTGGAGCGAAGATTTCGGGTTTGCGTCGCCCGTCAGCGGTGGGTCCTTGCCCGCCTGAGCAGAATGAATCCTGATTGTTCGCATCGAGTGAAGCACCGACAGCCAGACAGTTTTTGGCGTTTTCGGGGGTCCTTAGGGAACTCAGGTTGGTGACGGCGAAGATGACGAGGTTGTCGTCATTATCGAAGGAGAAGGCGTCGATGGCCCGTGCCATGCCGGTATAGGCGGTGGTGCCGTCGTCGCCCCATGAGTTGGTGTGGATCGCTGCCCCTTGGGCGTAGTGCAGCTCGAGTCTTGCGCTCAATGCGGGGAATGAGAATGATGGTGGGGTGTTGAATACGAGTCTGGCCATGTAGGCAACACCTCGGGTGTCGTCGTTGACATTATTATCACCGAGTACGGTGCCTGCGACATGGGTGCCGTGGAAGTCGGAACCGAAGGAGGTGTTGTATGCCTGGATTTTGCGGTGATTATCGCCGATGGGATCACCCTCTGGGTCGGTGAAAGAGCAGTGGGAGACCCTGACGCGTCCGTCCATGACGGCGACGAGTTGATTTTCGCCACGGATTCCGGCGTCGTAGACCGGAAACGACCCGTTGATATTGGATTGGACAATCCACCGGTTGGTGGAGTTGCGCATGGTGATTTCGGGTGCCGATTCGATCCATTGGATGGCATCGAGTTTGGCCAGTGCGCGGATGGCCTTTTCTGGTCCGGTGAGTTCGATCATGAACCGATCGCCGACAAGTTCGTTGCGGATGACTTTGATTTCGGGTTGGGCATCGAGTGCGTTGAGTGCTTGCTTGATGTTTTCGCCAGCGAAGAGGTAGGCGTGGGCCGCGATTTGGCCATTGGCTTTGAGTGTTTTTCTGGCTTGGGTCTGGAGCATGCGTTTGCCGAGTTGGGGGTCGACTTTCCAGGCGTCATCGAACTCGACCAAGTGGGTAACGAATGCGAGATTGCGCAGGGCATTGATGTTGGCGTCTTTGAGCTCGACGACATAGGCAAGGTCGGGGAGGTAGTCGCCAAGGTACGCGCCGGTGGCTTTGATCTGGGCGTGAAGATCGGGGGTAATTGCTTGATCGAGCACGATGACCATTCGGTCGGGGAGCCTTTGAAATTGGGCTTGGTTGGGCGCTTTGGCATTGGGAAGGGTCGCGAGATTGACCGTGCCGGTTTTGAGTTCGAGGGTAGGCGATCCATTGCCCAGTGCACCGGTGGTGGTGCTCAGGGCGATGAGCAAGGCGATACGAAGGGATGTTGTGCGGGTGTGTCGGCGGGATGTCATCGAATACGCTCCTCTGGGTGCAGATTGGCCACAGATCGGCCGCGCCTGCATAGGGGGTGTTGCTGTTCTTTCAGCATCGGCTTAGCACGCCATCAACACAAGCACGCACAGAAAAGAGTGATGCCCGAGTGGGCTTTCATTTCTGTATACGCAGGATATCCGTTCGTGGATCCCGATCTATGCCGATAACTCGAAGTGGATTCGAGTGGAAAGGTTCAGGCTGCACTCATCTGGGCGAGCTCAGCATTCTTTTTTCCGTTCGCCAGCGCCCGTTTTTTGGCTTGTGGGTGGGCTTTGGCGGTCTGGATTATTCGGTCGAGCTTGGTTTTGCGGAGTACCTTGGCGATTTCTTTGGGCAGGTTGTAAAGGACCAGGACTCCGCCGACGCGTTCGAGGTCGGCGCTGAGTTCGGCAAAGGTCCCGAGGCAGCTCGAAGCGAGCGAATCCATCCCGCGCATCGAGAACATGACCAAAGGGGGATTGCCAGGTGAATGAAGCCCTACGATTTCGGCGCGGAGTTGTTTGGTATCAAGCGAACGGAGATTTCCCGCGATCAACCGGGCTCGATACACCTGACCATCCTTTCGGATCGAGAGGAGTTTGGTGGTGGGTGTGTGATGCTTTGACAATGTTTTCGTCTTCGCATCTCTGTTGGTTTTTGAGCAGTGTCCAAGTTCAATACGCACAGCGATATCCCCAAAGTCCCAGAACACATCCCTAGAACAGGGTTGTTCGAGCCAGCATGATGCATCTCAAGTGCGCCATTGGCCACCCATTTGGGCGTACAGAACCAACGCCACGCTTTTGGAGGTGGGTTTGGTTGAGTTGGGAGGATTACTCGGTTGGTTCAGTTTTTGGTTGCAGGGTTGGGGCGGGTGAGTTGATCGGTGAAGGTGCGCAGCGCTTCGAGGGTTTCGGCTGAGACATGGTGTTCGATACCTTCTGCGTCGATCTGGGCTTGGCGGTCTTCGACCCCGATTGCACGGAGGAAGGCGAGAACGACCTGATGTCTCTGGTGCGATGCCCGGGCCATCTCGCGCCCGGCATCGGTCAGGTAAATTGGTTTGCGAGGTTCAGTGGTGACGAGCCCTTCTTTACCAAGCCTGGCAATGATCCGTGTCACGGTGACATGGCTTACGCCCATGAGCTGGGCAAGTTCGCCGACCCGGGCAGTTTGTCGCTCTTCGATTAGCTGAGCGATGGCTTCGACATAGTCCTCCGCAGTTTCATCACGATGGGCCCTGCGCGTGGAGTGGAATCGCTCGGAAGGCTCGATGTTTTGTCGATCGTGATGAGTCATCGTTTGGAGTGTAGGCGATCGGGCATGGGCTTTGGTTTAGTCGCAGGGTGATTGGAGTTGGGCGAGGAAATCGGTAATATCGAGGAAGTTGATTTTCGAATCGCCGTTGATATCGGCCTGGTCATCGCCAGCAGCGAAAGCTTGAAGGAGTTGGGAGATGTCGAAGTAATTCAGGTCGCCATCCTCGTTCAAATCAACCGGGTGATAGGCGTAGACTGTGATCTCCTGATCGGCAGCGACATCTTCGAGGATCGTCACCGATCCATCGTTCCATTCAATCCGAACCGAATCAACGGATTCGAGTAGCTCAAGCCCGAAATGGGCGGTGAGCTCGGATTGACCCAGATATCCGCTGGCACCATCGACGACATAGAGGCGGTCTCTTCCTGCGTAAGTTGCGATGATCCGTGTGCCATAGCCCATTGGTGCCAAGCATGGGTGGTTGTCGGTATTGAGGTTGATGCGGAGGTACCGGGTAAGCTCATCGTGTGGGAGGTCATTGCGGTAGATGCGGAATGGGCCGCCGTTGTCGATGAAGGCCAGGTCGAGGTCGCCGTCTTTGTCATAGTCAAACTGGATGAGTCCTCGGCCGTTGATATTGAAAGTGAGTCCGGTGCTGTTGGAGATGTCGGCGAAGTTGCCTTGCCCATCGTTGGACCAAAGTCTGGTGGGTACACTTGGCCATGAGGGCCATCCGCCAGTGGCGACGATGTCGATGTCGCCATCGTTGTTGTAGTCGCCGCTGGCAGTTCCCCAACCCCAACCGTTGTCACCGACGCCTCGTTCCATGGCCTGGTCAACAAAGATCGGCGTCCCAGCTTTGTTGTTTCCTGCACCCATAAAGAGGGTATTGAAGTAGCTTGATGTTTCGACATAGATATTGGTGATGAACCAATCGAGGAGCCCGTCGCCGTCGTAGTCGGCGACGGTGGCGCCCATCGCGTTGTTGTCGGTATTGATTCCTGATTCTTCAGTGGTATCGCGGTAGGAGATTTGTCCGTTTTCGTCTGGGCCGTTGTTGGTGTAGTAGTGCGAGGTGGTGAAGTCGGCAGCAAGGAGGAGCTCGGGGTACCGATCGCCGTTCATATCGACAAATTTGGGTGTGAACCCTCGGATGATGGTGGGGTTTTTCGGCAGGACGATATCGGAGACATCGGTGAAATGTCCGGTTCCATCGTTTTCATAGACTCGGTTTCCGCCTTCGAAGAATCCCCATGTGGCGATGTACATATCGAGATCGCCATCGAGGTCCATGTCCCCGAAGCACACGCCCTTGCCTCCGACGATTCCGAAGATGTCATTGACACCTCGTTGGACTGCTTGTTCAGAGAAGGAGTATTGTCCGGATTTATCCGGGCCGTTGTTGATGTAGAGGAGATTTTTGCCTCGGACTCCCTGGGCACCTGAAGGCCCGTAGGAGACGACATAGAGGTCGGGGAGCCCGTCGTTGTTGACATCGCCGACGGCACTGCCCACGCCAAAGTGTGAATAGGCGATGCCATAAAGCTCCGCTTCGTCGACAAATGTTCCGTCTTGCTGGTTGATATAGAGCATGTCGGGGACGGTGCCGAGCCCGGAGATATAGAGATCGGGCCAAGTATCATTGTTGAAATCACCAACGCTCATCCCCCCAGCCATCATTCCGTGCATTCCGGTGTATCCCTCAGCCGGGACGGTGATGGCATTGATCCCGACTTGCTGATTGACGAGCGCATAGAGAGGATCGAGGGCACTGGCCTGGGTGATTGCCCCGCAGAGTGCGGCAGCCGATGCGAGTGTTTTCGTGTGTGGACGGCGCTTGTGGACTTTGAACATACTGAACCCTTCCTGAACCCTTCCCTATTTTTTTTGCCGACAAACATTCCCCGCCTGTTGGTCGCCGATGCGGGGCGCTCCAAAGGTATCACGGATGAAGGCCAATTGGAAGAGAATTCAAGGCCAAAGAGTCCAGAATGGACTCATTTCGTGTTGTTACAACCAGACATCCGATGCTCTGGATTGCTGTGAGCGTTGGGGTATCCCGATAACCCTCCGTTCAGTTAGGTTTGGGCCTGTGCGTTTGCTTTTTTCTCGGCACCCTTCGTTTGACTCGCTGCTTTTGAATCGCGGTGGATTCGCCCCGCAAAACATCGAGTTGGCGCACCGGTCCAGCGATAATCCGCTCGAAGGCCATTTCCGCATTTTCGCGTGAATACTCGGTGCCGATGAAGTGTCGTCTCATCGCATGGGCGATCACCCCGGTGGTTCCTGATCCCAGAAACGGATCGAGGACGGTATCGCCGGGGTTTGACGAGCAGGCGATGACACGATGGAGGTAGAGTTCGGGGAGTTGGTTGTCGTGTTTGGCGCGTCGTTCTTTGTTGTTGCCTTGGATGCGTCCCCAGTAGGGTCCATACCAGACATCCATCGGCACGCGCATGCCTGCGGGCATGCCATCTTTTTTGGATTCGGTGCGCAGGTCGCCATAGATTGCGCGTCGATCGGATTCTTCCAAGATCGGATCACTGTTCCATGTTCGATTGTTGGGGTCTTTGCAAAAGTAGAGGGCGTGGACCTTGGAGTTGATGAATTTTCCTTTGGTGTTTTGTCCGAACCGGTAGTGCCAGATACACCAGTTGACCATATGAAGTCCGATGGATTTGAGGTGTACCACAATCTCGGCTGCGCTGTCGTCGGGGATGTTGACCCACATCGACCCGGTAGGCGACAATGATTGTGCGCACAGATCGAGCCATTGCTCAGTGAAGTCAAGGTATTCCTTGCGTGACATCGCGGCGTCGTCCCAGGCATTGCCCGTTTCGTGGCGATCATAATCCCGTGCCCAGTTGAAGGGTGGATCGGCGAAGACGAGATCGACCGAATGGTCTTGGACTTTTTGAAATTTGATCAGTTGCTCTCGGCAATCGCCGATGCGGACTGAAGCGACGACGCCGGTATCCCGGTGGGTGTGGATGAGATCGGGTTTGGAAGTCTTTTTTTGGGCCATGGTGAATTGCAAAGTGTATCCGGGAAAAGCAAACGGCGCCAGTCGAGTGGTGATCAATCGGGCTTTGGTTGACAGACCAGGATCCGGATTGGTTTGCCCATGTGCTTTGCTCCGAGCACCGCCAGGGGTCTCTTGGTTTGAGGGACACGCTTTCGACATGTTTTGGGACGTTTGAACAGGGTATCGGAAGTCGTTTTTCCGAGTCGCCCGCGCAGCCGACTGGCGAAGGAGTCAAGGGTTTCGATACGGAGGATGACATCAATTGCTCGTTTTTTGGTGATTTGCACGCCCATGCGAAACGACTCTCCATCGGCGAAGGTGGGGGGGAACTCGACGGTGCGAAAGGCGCCGAGCCATTCGATCGCTGCGTACCCGCCATCGGGTGCGTAGCGGAGTACGCGGATTTGATGCAGGCTTGGGCTGGGCATTTGTCTCCTTTTTTGATCCTATCCTTTGTGCAATGACTGCGCCACTTCACCAATCTCAACCCGGTACGCCTACTTTGAGTGTGATGATCCCGTGCCGAAACAATACCCGAACGATTGGTCGAGTGCTTGATTCGGTCAAAGGCTTGGCAACGCAGTTGGTGGTGGTGGATTCGGGTTCGACCGATGACACGATGGATTTGGTGCTGGCATGTAAAACATGGTCTGGAAAAGATCGGTGCGAAGTGGTGTTGATTGAGACGCATTGGCGTGGGTATGTGCGGACCAAGCAACTTGCACTCGATGCGTGTACGCATGAGTTTGTGCTTTGGATTGATTCGGACGAGCCGGTGACACCCGAGCTTGCCGAGGGGATTCGCAGTGCAATGAATCGGGGCGTCGATGCGGGGGAGGTGAATCGCAAGGTCGAATACCAAGGGCGAATCCTCGAACATTGCTGGCAGCCAGAGCACAGACTTCGCTTTGTGCGCACCGCATTGGCGAAATCAGACAAAGCACGATTTGCAGGCAAGACGCATGACTATCTTGAAGTCGATCCGTTTGTCAAGCCTGAACGGATCTCTGGCACCTTGATCCACGATTCATTCGAAACTTTCGCTGAGCATCTGGAAAACCAGAGGCACTATTCGTACATCTTCGCCAAGGCGCTCCATGAGCAGGGTAAGCGAGGCAGCGCGTGGAAGATTCTGACCTCGCCTCCGGGTGCGTTCTTGAAGCAGTTGATTTTGAAGGGTGCCTGGCGTGATGGGTATGCGGGGTGGTTGTGTGCGGGGACCTCGGCTGCGGGGGCGTTGATGAAGCACATGATGCTCTATGAGATGGGAAAAGGGGAGTAAATGCGAGGCTGATGACAGGATAGACTGTGTGTACAGAAGCGGGGGGGGTAGGGTCTTTTCGTTTCTTCTTTTCTGTTTCTCCGCTGCCTTGCCTTGTTTTTCTTTGGTCCTGTTTTTTGGCATGTTCTGGGGTCAATCCTTTTTTGTTCTCCCAAATCTCTGAAAACAAGCCGCCTATGATGATTCAGCGCAGGCATTGGTCTTGCGTGGATAGCGGAGCCGAGGGCGATCGAAGGATGATTTTGCCCGGTTCGGCGAGTGCCCTGAAACGGGGCAGAATGGTCAATTCTTATGGGTGATGACAATAGTAGCGGCGGCTCGAGAAGCCGGGGCGGCTCGAGAGGCAGGTCAGCAAAGAGCAAAAGTGGCAGTCGAGGTCGAGGGCGACTTGGAGGTGGGCGCAGGCCACGCGACAAGGGGGCTGACAAAGAGCCAGAACGCCAGCGGACCATCAAAGAGCCCAAAGGTGGATGGTCTGATGAAACTTTTGATACCGATAAGACTTTTGCCGACCTTGGACTTAAGAAGTCCATTGTGAAGGCGATGGATGAACTTGGGTTTAAGCATCCAACCAAGATCCAAAGCGCTTTGATTCCATTGGCTCTCGAAGGAGTCGATATCCTGGGACAGGCGAAGACCGGGACAGGCAAGACGGCCGCTTTCGCGTTGCCACTGCTTGAGATGATCGAGCCGGGCGATTCGATGATCTCGATTATCCTTGCCCCCACGCGAGAACTGGCGATTCAGATCAAGCAGGATATCGAAGAGCTCGCAATGCACACCGAGATCAAAGTTTGTGCAATCTATGGGGGTCAGTCGATTAATGTTCAGGCAGATCAGCTCCGTAAGGGTCCTGAAATAATTGTTGGTACCCCGGGTCGCATCCTTGACATGATCGAACGCCGACATCTTGATCTTTCTGAGGTCGAGTTTGTGGTACTCGATGAGGTCGATCGGATGCTCGATATCGGGTTTCGTGATGATATTCGCAAGATTCTGGGCAAGTGTCCGAAGGATCGGCAGACGGTTTTTGTCTCGGCCACCTTTACCGACGAGATTGAGAAGCTCGCTCGCAAGTTTATGCAAGATCCTGAGAAACTCGAGGTCTCGGCGGGGGCGTTGACAGTTGACTTAGTTAAGCAGGCTTATGTTACTTGCGAGGCTTGGGATAAGAAGCGTATGCTGGTCCATTTGCTTACGCATGAAGAGCCTGCGTTAACCATTGTCTTTTGCCGAATGAAGCGGACGGTGGATTCGGTTGTGCGTTATCTTGAGCGCAAAGGTATCGAGGCCCATGCCATTCATGGGGATCTTTCGCAGGGGAAGCGCAATCAGGTGATGACTCGGTTTCGTTCGGGTAAACTCGCGGTCTTGGTGGCATCAGATTTGGCTTCGCGTGGGATCGATGTTGAGGGGATCACTCATGTTGTCAATTTTGATTTGCCCGATGATCCGGATTTGTATGTCCATCGTATTGGGCGTACCGCTCGGGCCGGCAACGATGGACATGCGTGGTCATTGGTGATGCCTTCACAGGGGGCGTTGCTTACTGAGATTGAGATTTTGGTCAATTCTGAGATTCCCAAGCTTGATTATCCTGAGTTTGATGCAAGGCCTCGTCCGGATGATTGGAAGGATGAGCCCATTGGTGGACACTCGACCTATGAAGTGAAAGGCGTGCCGACAGAGCCGAAGAAAAATCGCTTTGAAGTCGCGTCGGTACCTGTGATTGACCAGATTTCGGATAAAGAGCTCTCGGCCAAGTTCCCGGGTGGAGTTGTGCCCACCAAGCTGCCCGGCAAGATGATGGGTGGCAAGGCCAAGCGACGCGGACGATAAACACATGGCGTTGATTGGCGGATGGGTCTTCCGAGTGAGGCTACTGGGGAATATTATCGAGGACGATCTTATGCTGTATTGCGCGAGGTCCAGTTCTCTTGTGGACGAACCTGCCCGTTGAGCAGATGGTTGACTCGTTGTTCGAAGTGGAGTATCGAGAATGGGGTCATCAGGTGCAGTGATGGGTGTCTGGTGAGTACTTCGTCGGGCAGTGAGATCTTGCCTGTCGGCGAGAGGATCAGTATTGGCAAAGGTCTTGGGCTTGGTGATGAGGTGATTTGGGATTGGGCCTTGGCGATCAAGTCGGAGAGGGCTTGGCGATCTTTGGCTTGGCGAGCGTGGACGATTGCGATATTGGGAGCTGCACTTTGGGCGTCGGGCCTGTCGTCGTGTGACATGACCCAGTGTCCGATGGCATCGTGTTTGGGATCCATGGTGATGTAAAGCGGGTGGAAGCCTTGATCGAATGCCGGGGCGACGATCGTTGACGAATTTGGTGTGTTTGCGGATGTGTGTGTGCCAAAGACCATTGAACGCATCGTGTTGATTTCCTCGTCGAGTCCTGCCATGATGGTTTCAGCATCCAAAGAAGGTGAGTCGAGCAGCAAGAAAAGCTCTTCGGTTGGAGAGATTGTTCGGCTTCCTGAACTCCCGATTCCCATTGCGTGGATTAGTCGGTCACCGAGTTCAATCGTCGCGGCCAGCGTTGCACTCTTGGGGCATTTTAAGCCGAGCTTTGCAGGGGAGGTATGATGATTGGCAATCGCGTCGATAATATCTTTGGGCAAATTGGCGTTATTCAGTACGGTTTGGGCAATTTGGGTATGGTCGCTTAAGAGCAAGCGTTTTTCGACCAGTTCAAGCGATACACCCAACTCGTTGGAGCGGTCGAGCACTTGGCAGTACTGTTTGGGGAAGGTTTGAAGCAGGATCATTCGTCCGATGTCGTGAAGGATTGCAGCAGTGAAGACGGCTTCTGGGTCGAGTGTTTGGCAATGGTTGGCAATTTTAGCGCTGCATATGGCCACACCGAGGGTGTGTATCCAGAACAAGGTTTGGTCCAATTCGCTTGCGTCTACATGCGATGAGCCGGGGCGGTTGATTTCTTGGGTCTCGGCGATGAGTTCACCAAGATGCTCGAGTCCGATGCGAAGGACGGCATCTTTCAGTGTGAGTGTTTCCTCTGCTCGGGCATAGGTGCTCGAGTTGGCCAGTTTCATGATTTTGAGCGTCAGTACTTGGTCTGTTTTGATGAGATCGGCAACGAGTTCAATGGCGACCTCGGGGGAGTTGATCGCTGCGATGGATTTTGTAATTGGTTCGGCAAAGGTGCGCAGTTCGGGGAGCTCTTCGAGTTGCTCGTTGAGTTGGGAGCGGGTAATGATGGGCTTGATTGATTTGAGCACCAAGGCGGGGTTTGGTGCAGGTTCGGGCAGGGGGTATTGGGGTTCGGGTGGTTCGGCGTGTTGGGTGCGAGATCCGGTGGCGGTTTGGGTGATCTCGGAGACGATGGTGTTGACTTGTTCGATGAATCCGGCGAGGGTGAACTTCGATTTGAGGAGAACCTTGGAAGCGCCCAGTTCGATGGCTTCCATGATTGGCTTTTTGGCGGGGGCATTGGTGAGTATGCAAGTGCGGATCTTGGCGAACTTGGGATCCGATTTAAGCCAGCGCATCAGGTTCAAGGCATTGTCATCGGGCAGACAGATTTCGGTGATGAGCATTTCGGGAGGCCGCTTGGTGATCATGGTCTTGGCCTGCGAGATCGTAGAAGCGCTTTGTACGCGGTATTCCTTGACACGCAGGATGGTCGAGAGGCATTCACGCGTGAGTGGGCAGCTGTCAATGAGGAGGATTGTTTGCATCTGGGTTGTTCTCCGGTATAGAACCGGATTTCAACCTCGGCTGATGGTGCTCAAAGCTTCATTTAATGAGGAGCAGGGCGGCGCGGAGGTTCAGCATTGGGTGGTCACAGCACCAATTGCCCCAAATTATTGGTGTGGGGTGGGAGAGTCGGAGTGCAGAAAATATGCGTTTGATTGGGTCGGCGTGTGGGTTAGTGGGCATTGGCCGGTTCGTGTTCGCGTGAGGGAGTGGGTTCGGCACGGATGGTGCCGGCGATGTTTGAGCCCATTTCGGCGCGAATTTTACTCTGGGTCTGGGTGGTGGTCACTTTGGTGTCGATGCTGGTCGGTAGGACGGGGGGTGTTGGGGGTTCTGATGGGGGGGGGGGGGGGGGGGCGGATTTATTGGCGAGGCCATCAGTGGTTTCCATTGCTTCGCGCATTCGGCGTCCAATCTTAAACTTGACGGTGCGTTTGGCGGGCACCGGGACGCGCTCGAGTGTTTTGGGGTTTTGTGCGATGCGTGGGGCTCGGTTTTTAACTTCAAAGACGCCGAAGTCGCGAAATTCGAGCCGATTGCCTTCGCCGAGTTCAACGATCACTTCATCGAGAAACTCCTGTACGACCTGTTTGACAGCCACACGCTTCATGCCTGTGGATTCTGCGATCCGGTCGATCAGGATTTTCTTGGTGATCGTTTTCATGATGGTCCTTCCTTAGACACGCTTGTGGCGTGTGCGTGCGACTCAGTTGTTCTGCGCGGGGTTTGTGGCCTGCGTCCTTCACTCGAAGACCCCATCTGCGTGTTTATCCTCGTTTGTGCCTCGGATACGGTCGTGCAGTGGAATATGATCTTCGTGTCGATGAGTATCGCAGACAAAGTCCCTCGGGTCAATAGGGATCGTCAGGTCTTTTGCGAAGTCTTTTGGCGCAAGATCGAGCGAATAAAGCACTTGCAATTGCGCCCCAGCCGTGCTATGAGCAGAATATTTGGAACACCCATTCGATTCATCTCGTCTTCATCATGCTCGTCGGTTGCCCGGGTCGGGTGTGGTGTTAGCGCCCGGGGTTGTGGTTGATCGCGATGTGATTCACATGACTTTTGTGCGTTCATCAGGTCCTGGTGGCCAGCATGTTAACAAACGATCGACCAAGGCGCAACTGCGCATTCGTATCGATGATATTCCGCTCGATGATCGCGCCCGTGCTCGTCTTGTTCGGCTTGGGCGCAGCGCGATCAATACCAATGGCGAGTTGGTGCTCAGTGCCGACGATACTCGGAGTCAGTCGCGCAACCGACGAGCTTGCATGGATCGTCTTTGTGAGATCATCATGCGAGCCATGATCGAGCCGCGAGCGCGCAAGGCAACCAAGCCAACGAAGGGTTCGGTTCAACGCAGGCTCGAAGCCAAGAAGCACCGATCGGAGACAAAGCAGCGACGAAGGCCACCGGATCAATCATGAGCGCAAACACACACAACATCGCACGCAAGATTGTTCTGGCAATCGAGCTTTCCAACCCGAGTGCCTCGCCCGATGCTCACGCAGTTGCATTGTTTTGTGCGGATGATGATGTGGATGTGCTTGTTGGATCTTTGCCCATCGGGGCGGGGGTGTGCAGTTCCGATGGGATCATGGTGCTTATCGAACGGCTCTGCGCCGAGCATGAAGTTTCGCCAAGTGCCATTGCCAAACTGGTCGTCTCGGTTGGGCCTGGCGGATATACCGCGCTGCGAGTTTCAACGACGACTGCCAAGGTGCTCTCGCACATTCTTGGGTGCGAGCTCATCGCGGTGCCCACTGCTTGGGTCGCTGCCCAGGGTGTTGAGTCGGCATGTTGTCCGGGTTTGATCGCGTTGGCATCGAAGAATCAGTTGGCGCACTGTTCGATTGTTGAGCAAGATGGGTCGGTCGAATCGGTGGGGGTGATCGGGGCAGATGAGGCAGCAGCATTGGTCGATGCGCACGGTGTGCGATCGTTCATCGCTGACGCACATTTGCCGAGCTCGTTTGTTGAACGGGCTCATCAGCTTGGGATAGCGATTCGTCCGATTATGCTCGATGCGCGCCATGTGCTCGAAGCGAGCGCAGGTATGGACCCGAGCTCGCCGATCGAACTCATGCCGATTTATGCTCGCGAGCCTGATGCGATTACGCAATGGCGGGCGCGGCGTGATGCCCGATCCAAATCCGAGTGATCGGCGTCCGGATAACACGATGTGGACGGTTGAACTTCCGAATGCGGGTGGTTCGGTGCAACCCGCGTGATCCTTGTGAAGTTGGGTAAGCTGCGCGACGATATCCGATCATGCGGGCGATTCATCCGTTTGAGATCCACTGAATCAAACGACTGTCGTCTTACTTTGAAGATCATGGAAGGTCACAGGCATGGTTGCGCAGCAGAACAATGATTGGGCGGATAAGAAGGTATTTACCACCGGCGAGGCAGCCAAGGTGTGTAAGGTGAGCCAACAAACCATTATCCGGTGCTTTGATTCAGGCCGGCTCAATGGGTTCCGTGTTCCCGGGTCACGATTCCGGCGCATCCCGCGAGAGGAGTTGATCCGGTTCATGCGCGACAATGACATCCCGCTCGAAACAATCGGTTCGACGCGCAAGCGTGTATTGATCGTTGATGATGAACCCGAGATCGTGTCACTCATCACCGATATGCTCGAAGGTGATGGGCGATTCGAGGTGTGCCAAGCTTCGACTGGATACGATGCGGGGATTGAGACCGAACGCTTCAAGCCTCATCTGATCGTGCTCGACTACATGCTCCCTGACATCAACGGCAACATCGTTTGCCAACGGGTCCGCGCCTCGCAGACCATGTCCGATACGCGGATCCTGTGCATTTCGGGGGTGGTTGAATCCGCTGAGGTTGATCGTCTTAAGAGGGCGGGTGCGGATGATTTTCTCAAGAAGCCGTTCGATCTTGCGGAGATGATAGCGCGGATTGAATCGTTATTGGAGATTGAATCAAAGTCATGACCCAAGATCAATTTGTCCAACCCGAGATTAGCGAGAAGCAGATCAAGCTGATTCTTGCCAGCGTCGATCGTTTGCCAACACTGCCTGCAGTGGCGACCAAGCTGATGTTGGTGAGCAGTGCGGAGGATATGGATCTCGATGAAGTGATCGGGTTGATCGAATCAGACCCGGCAATGAGCACATCGATCTTGTCGATGTGCCGAACGGCCGACAAGGGGCTTGGCGACAAGATCACCACCGTCCGACGGGCGGTGATTATGCTCGGGCTCGAAGCGGTGCAAGTTGCTGCACTGAGTGTGCATATTTATCATCAACTTGACTCTGGGGCCCCGAGCAATGCGTGTACTTTGTTTGATCGTTCCGGGTTTTGGATCCATTCGTTGGCGGTGGCGTGCGGGGCTCAGGAGATCGCCCGAGCGCATCCGGCAATGGGGGTTTCGGTCGAGCAGGCCTTTCTTGCCGGGTTGCTTCATGATCTGGGCAAGCTTTCGCTCGATCTGATTCTGCCCAAAGCCTATGAACGGGTCTTGGGTGTGTCCAAATCTCGTCAATGTGCGGTGTGTTTGGTGGAGCGGACGATGCTGGGTCTGGATCATCACACTGCGGGCAAGAGGCTCGCGGAGCACTGGAAGCTGCCCGATCCAGTCCGCGATGCGATTTGGCTTCATTCTCAGCCCATCGGTTCGCTGCCCGAGGGTTCGAATCGTCCGGTGGTGTCGATTGTGACACTTGCCGAGTCTTGGGCGCGTGACATGCACCTCGGCTGGGAGGGTGACTATGGCGAAGCACTCGATTTACATGAGCTGGCAGGGCAGCTTGGTATTAATCCTGATTTCTTCAAAAACAATGCTTCAGAAGTGATCGAAGGCGTCAGTGCACGAGGTAAGGCGTTGGGGCTGGGCGAGCATGCCGAGCAGGACTTGCTCATCGAGTCACTCACCGCAGCCAACCACAGGCTTGCCAAGCTCAACATGGATTTGCGCCAGCGAGGTGCTCAGGCAGCGTCGATCAGTCGGTTGCTTGAGTCGATCAATGCGTTGAGCGACCGTCTTGATCCCGGGAGCTCGACCCAGCAGGTCTTGTGTGCGATGGTACACTCGGCGAGCGTGCTTGTCGGTTCAGCGCGAGGTGCGGTGATTTTTCAGCACAGTCCGGATCAGCCTTGGTATACCACGATGATCGATCATGGGAAGACGGTGGTGTATCCCGAGGCGGTCGAATCACCTGTGAGCGAGCACGAGACGGTGCGTCCGGGGATGCTTGCTGATGCCAACGCGGCCCGCTCGATGGAGCTGGCATCGCTCGACTGGCTTCGCGAGTTGTTCATGGAAGTCAAGGAGATTGGAGAGCCCATGCTCATTGGCTCGAAGGATGTTGATGAAACTTATCGGGCGGATCGATTCTCGTATCTGATGATCATGCCCAAAACCGGAAGCGGGATCGAGCGGATCGTGGCGACTCCCGAATTCGCAACGATTCGCAATCTCTGGGATCGAGCATTGGCCGAATCGGTGATGACGGAAAAAGGTCGGCGGGTCGGGGAAGAGCTTGCTGCAGCCAACCATGCCATGACGGCATTGCGCCATGAGTTGACAAGCAAGGAATCGCTTGTCCAGCTCGGGCGGATGGCTGCTGGGGCAGCTCATGAGATGAATAACCCACTGGCGATTATCCGTGGGCGGAGTCAGCAGCTTTTCGAGCGTGTGGGCACTGAGCGTGAAAGAGAATCGGCGGGCGCAATTGCTGCTGCTGCGGATCAACTTTCCGATTTGATTACCAGCTTGCATATGCTCGCCGACCCGCCAAAACCAAATTTAGCGATGACCGATCCAGTTTTAATGGTGCGCCAGGCTATTGAGACAGCACGAGAGCGGTGCAGCTATCAAGGATTCAAGGCGAAGATTCAGCTCAAGGTCGACGGGATGATTGCCCCGATGATGATGGACATTGATTTGATGGTCAAAGCGGTTGCCGAGCCCATTATTAATGCGGTTCAGGCAAGTCCAAGCACGATCGTCTCGGTTTTCATTGAACCCGAAGGCTCAAATGGTCGACTCAAGATACGGATCTCGGATTGTGGGTCTGGTTTTACGAGTCGATCGATCAAACACGGGTTTGATCCGTTCTTTTCCGAACTCGAAGCCGGTCGACGATCCGGGTTTGGACTTGCCCGTGCGCGCGGGATTATTGAACTTCATAAAGGGGAGATTTTCCTCGGCAACAACATCGGGAAACCCGGTGCCGAGGTCGTGATCCTGCTGGACAAGAACCTGACACTTGAATCCCAAGCGGCGTAATTGTGCGACACGCAAAGATATAGAGAGAGCAGTGCCGACCATGGAACGACACCGAGAAACAAAGCCGACCGATCTCGCAGACCAATCTGTGGGGGCGAGCAGGGATATTGATCCCGCGTCGGAGCTTCTGGTTCGTGTGGTCGCAGTTTCTCCCCGGGCATCAGTCCGACGTCGGCTTTCGAGCATGCTCCATGGTCAGGTTGAGTCGCTCGAGTTTGTTGAAGATGGGCCTCAAGCGATTGAAAAAATCTCAACCACCAACTGCGACCTGGTCATTATCGAGCGGGCTCTTGAAGGCTCGGATGGGATCGACCTGCTCGACGAACTCTCGACGAATCACCCCGCCCTTGTCGGGGTCATCATCGGGCAGATCGAGAACACCGACGACGCGGTTCGGGCGATGCGTTCGGGGGCGTGCGACTTGATTTCGATCCAGAGCCGAAGCGCTCAGACGACCCGTCGTTTGCTCGAATCTGTTAAGCGTGCCGGGCGGATTCGTCGGCGTGATGCGCGGATCGATCGACTCAAAAAGCTCTGCCACAAGCTTAACACCGCTCGGCAGGAGGTTTCTGGGCAGGTCGGGGATCTGTGCAATGATCTTGCCGTTGCGTATCAAGATCTTTCCGAGCAGTTTGGTGATGTGAAGCTCTCGACGGAGTTCAACGCAATGATGCGCCAAGAGCTCGAGATCGAATCACTTTTGCGAACAATGCTCGAGTTTACGCTCGGCAAGGTTGGTTCGACCAATGCGGCGATTTTCCTGCCTTCAAGTACCGGTGACTATACGCTCGGGGCGTATGTGAATTATGACATCCCGCGCGATGCAGCCGAGATTATGCTCGATCAACTTGCCGATACGCTTGCGCCACGATTTGAGCAAAGTACCGAGGTTGTTTTAGTGACAGGGCAAGCGGAGATGGATGAAGCCTTTGGGCACGAATCGCACTGGCTCGAAGAAGTCACTGCAATGATTGTTTCATGCCAGCACGAAGACGAATGCCTTGCGGTGATCGGACTCTTTCGTGATGAGTCATTGCCTTTTGGTCAAGATGACGCCCGGACATTGAGCATTATTGCCAAACTCTTTGGGCAACAGCTCGGGCGTGTGATCCGCGTCCATCATCGCCATTTGCCTAAGGATCAATGGGGTTCGCTTGACTCTGGTTGCCATGATGGGCCACTTGATGATCCGGACGACGATGACGATTTTTTCTCAGCGGACGACGACCATTTCGGATTCGCAGCCTGAGCAAAGCTTGGGAACCGTTTTGGGTACCACTTTGACATCAGTCGTCGAAGTACAATGAAGCATCGTCGGGCAGATCGACCAAGAGTGCATCGCGGTCGATGTTTTCAATTTCAAGCTCAGATTCGAACTTTCCGGTTGCCTGATCGGGGACATGCAGATTACCCTTGCCGCTGGTGCCTCGGATCCTGCGTTCGACGCGTTTGCGGGCGCGCATGATGAGCCGAATCGGCACCTCATCAAACGGCATCACCTCACGGAATTGGTTCATCAGGAATCGCTCGTAGTTATTGGTGAACAGGTCTGGATCATTGACCACCAGCACAATTGTCGGCGGGGCGGTTTTGACCTGCGAAGCAAAGTAAACCTTGGCCTCGGTGCCGAGTCGATTGCTCGGGCCTCGTTTTTCGAGGATGCCCTTGATGACCCGGTTGAGCTGGCCGGTGCTTACGCGCGAGTTGTTTTGCTCATGAAGCTCGAAGGCCAACCCGATGGTTTCTTTAACATTGAGTCCGTCTTGGGCACTCATAAACGAGATCGGTGCGAAGCGTAAGCCGCCGAGTTCTTTGCGGAAGTATTCTTCGTATCGTTGAGGTGTGACTTTCCGTCCTTTTTCATCGCTCGCGTCCTTGGCGACATCCCATTTGTTGACCACGATGACCACAGGTTTGAATGAATCGACGATCATCTTGCCGAGTTGTTCATCTACCTGGGAGATTTCGGTTGTCGCATCGACCATGAAGATCACGACATCGGCTCGTTTGATCGCTCGCTCGGCCCGGTCGAGTGCGTACCACTCGATGCTGTCTTGGAATGATTTTTTTCGCCGAAGCCCGGCGGTGTCGATGGCGAGCAATGACTTGCCGTCGAACTCGAGCTTGACATCCACCGCGTCGCGTGTGGTGCCTGCGATTTCCGAAACAATCATCCGGGGCTCGCCTGCGAGTCGATTGACGAGGGTCGATTTGCCCGCGTTGCGTTTGCCGACGATTGCGATCTTCATATCGACTTCTGGTTCGGGCTCGTCTGTGGTCTCAGGCGTGATTTCGTAGAGCCGATCGAGCAGGTTTCTTCGGAAATACTTGCTCGTCGCGCTACAAATCAAAGGCACGCCGAACCCAAACGCTGAGAGTTCGTAGGCGTGAGGCTCCCAGCTCGAATCATCACACTTGGTTGCCACGACATAGACGCGGGTGAGTTGCGAGTTCTTCGAGCCCTTTTTATCACGCCGACCGAGTTTCTGTTCGCGGAGCATCTGGCAGATGGCTTGATCTTGGGAAGTAATTCCGGCTTGGCAATCGACGGCGAAGAGGATGATGTCCGCGCTCGAAACGGCCTCGGCGATCTGGTTTTCAATGTCCTTGGTGAGCGTCGAGAGGTCTTCACCGATTTCGTTGTATCGTTTGCCGTCGGCGACATAGACGCCGTACCCGCCCGTGTCGGTGAGTTCGACCTGTTTGATCGGGCCTTTGAGGTCTGGATGGGTGAGTTCGACGATGGTGGAGAGCCGATCGCGTGTCACGCCGGGTGTTGGATCAACGATGGCGATGCGTTCTTGGGCAATGAGATTGAGCAATGAACTCTTACCGACATTGGGTCGGCCGACGATGGCGATACGGGGAATGGGCATAGTCGAAGATCATAGACACGAACCCTGAAAATCCTAATTGAAAACGGATACAAACTGCCCGTAGCCATGGATTTGCAAGGATTCTTCTTTCTTCCCCTCTGTGGCACAAGGGGCTCGCCTGTGCCTCGAGGGGGGTCAGGCAGGGGGTCAGGATTCGACCAACTCGGCTGCCAACTCCCGGTGCGATTCCACCACCCGCGTTGCGCCCGCTTCGAGCAGGTCTTCGGCAGGCGTCAGGTCTGCCAGCCCGATCACCTGCATTCCGGCTGCAACCGCTGCGACCACCCCGGCGGTTGAGTCTTCGACAACGGTGCAAGATGCGGGCGTATGCCCCATCGCAGCAGCAGCGTGGAGGAATAGTCCTGGATCGGGTTTCCATTTGCCGACCTCGTAGGCGCTGAATATCGTTTTTTTGTTCGGCTCATCGCGACGGGCAAACCGGTCCATCAGCCCAGAACCTTCGAGGGTGAGTTTGGCTTTCTTGAGTGGTGCGTTGGTCCCGACGCATCGGTGGGGAGCCTTGCTGCCGAGCCCATCGAGCGCATCGAGGAGTTCATGAATCCCATCCACCGCAGGCACCCCAAGTTCGTGAATTTCGCAATACATCCGTTTGCGATAGTCATCGAGCAGATTCGGAAGCCTCTTGCCGAGGTGATCCTCGACATCGGCGAGGATATCCGTCAAGTTTCTGCCTTTGAAGTGTACGATTGAATAGGCGGCATCAATCGCCCACCCGGCATCGGTGACACACTGGGCGAGCACCCGGTTGGTCAGTGGTTCGGTGTCGACGAGCACGCCGTCGCAGTCGAAGATGATGAGTTGAGATTCGAGCATCTGGTTTTATCCAAAGCATTGTCGCAATTCGTTGGGATTTCAGTTCTTACGCGGTCTGCTCGCTCCCGGGCGCAGGTTCTTTCGCATCGGCCCGCATGAATAACGCCTCGCCTTTGATAATCGTTTGCCCGGGTTTGAGGCTGTAGTCCCCGCCCCATTTCGCCAACTCACTCAATGGAGCGACAAACCCGGAGTTGGCATCATCAGAATCGATGAGATGCGTGCAGTTCCAGTTTCGCCAGAGTTCTGCCATTTTCTCGGGCATCGCAGGCCAGAGCAGAAGTGTTGCGATACGAAGTGCTTCGGCGCAGGAATAGAGGATTGAGCTCAGCGCATGTTCGCCATCGTCGAGGGCGTCGAGTTGCTTGGCGAGGGTAAAGGGGGCGGAATAGGAGATGAAATCATCGACATGGCGCACGATGGATCGCCCGGCGTCGAGCATCGCGCCCAGATCAACCGTTTCGAGCGCACAAACGGCGTTGTCCACTGCCTGGTTGGCGAACTCGGCGAGCTTGTAGGTCCGATCCGGATCATCGACCTTTTTCCCCGCATTTTCAAGAGCAATCAAGGCGGTTTGCAATGATGAACCACCGGGGAATCCGAACTCGCCGTTACAGATGCCTTTGACTTGCCCGCCGAAGTATTTGTTGAACATATTGCCCACTCGGCTCGTCGAATTGCCGATCGAGTTGGCCAGGTCGGCGTTATAGACTTCGATGAATCGGTTGTGCGCAAAGTCCGCATCGTTGGCGCCCAAAGGCCCTTGCGTTGTCAGGAACCAACGCAGGGCGTCGAGGCTGTATTTCTCGGCGTAGGCGTGCAACTGATCAATTTCGATGAAATTGCCCAGTGATTTGGACATCTTCTTGCCCTCGGCGATCCAGTACGCATGGGCATACACCGTCTTGGGAGGCTGCTTTTTAAGGGCATGGAGTATCGCAGGCCAAATGATTGCATGGAACCAGAGAATGTCTTTGGCCATCAGATGGACTACTTCGCCGTTCCAATACTTTTGGCGTTCATCATGATCGACAATGGTCAAATAGTTGCACAGTGCTTCGATCCAGACATAGATCCTGTGCTCATCATTGCCAGGCATCTTGATTCCCCAGTCCGCATCGCCTTCTTTGATCTTGCGTGAGACGGGCACATGGCGAAGTCCCTGCTTGAGCCGACCGAGCACCTCGTTCTTGCGTGCTTCGGGCAGCACCCGGATTTCACCCGATTCGATCTGCTCGCGCAGCCAGCCTTCATATTTGTCAAGTTTGAAGAAGTAGTTCTGCTCGATCCGTTTTTCCAAAGGCCTCCCCGTCACCGGCGACTTAAAATCGTGCTCCTTGGCGACCATCTCCGTCAGGTATTCCTCCTGCGAAGGGTCGTACCACCCTTCATAATCACCGAGTTCGATGTCGCCCTGGTCGAGCAGCTTCTGGATGTATTCGACCGCTTTGGTCTTGTGCCGATCTTCGGTGGTGCGGACAAAGTCATCGTTCGAGAAGTTCATAAACGCGAACGCTTCTTTGAACCGCTCAGCATTGATCGTCGCCCATTCCATCGGTGTCTTATCGTTCTCAGCTGCCGTCTTGGACACCTTCTCAGCGTGCTCATCGGTCCCCGTGAGAAAGAACACATCGCGCCCGATCAATCGCTGGGCGCGGGCAGCGACATCAGCGATCAGCGTCGTGTAGCAATGCCCGATATGCGGGCGATCGTTGACATAGTAAATCGGCGTCGTGACATAGTACGGCTTCTGGTTGGCATCGGTGTTGGGCATCAATGGATTGTAGTGCGCAAGAAAGCCAGAGGCGTGTGGAGGGGATAGCGAGAAAAGGTATCCAACCAAGAGTTCCCAGCCAGGCAGACACACGAGTTATCCACAAGATTGGGGCTCGTTTGACAGACAGTTGATTTTACAATATATTGCTTGCGTACATATGGATCAACGCATGTGCGTTGAGTTACCCAAAGGAGAACATCCATGAAAATGAATAGAATGTTTGCTGGACGGCTGGACGGCTGGACGGCTGGACGGCTGGACGGCGTAAAGCGGCGTATGCCATAGGGGCGTTGGCCACGCTTGGCACTTTCCAAGGGTCGGTGCTTGCACAACAGCAAGAAGTTCATCATTTTGCGGACACAAGGATCATTGTTGGTGAATGGACATTTGTGCCGATTTATACGGGCGATGTCGCCCAATCGCCAGATGTCGTTGGCTTTTTCACTTACGCTGACGAGTTCACAAGAACAGGCAACAATCTTTCAGCAGTGTGGTACCAATATGAGCAAGGTGAATGGATCGCGAGTTCTTGGTACACAGTAGATTTGCAAGAAGCCCTCAAATCTGTGGTGCTCACACTCAATATTGACAACACGCTCTGGGAAGAGGTTGGCATGGGGCCATTCGAGGGCACGCCTGAGAGCCCAAAGGCCTTCTCCAACGGCGTGATCACAACCGATCCTCTCGCTTCGGCGGTAGACAATGCATCCGACCCTGTTCCGCTTGTAGATTTTCTGATCACCTTAGGGTACGCAGCAGCAGATGTGCCCATCATCGGTGACCAAGGGTGCAATCGTGAGGAAATTCTCAACGATATAGCGAGCATGGCAGGTGGGTATCTGGTTTCGGGGGATGATACCACTGCGAGCATTCCAGATGATCTATGTTCTATGAACCCTCGTCCCCGAGGTCCAAGGCCGATAAGGCCTCCGAAACCTGCGACAGCTCCTGCATGGACAGTCATTCCTCCGGCCGGTCCACTTCCTGGAACCGGCTGGATAACGGGAGGATGGCCAACAATTGGTACGCCCCCAGTTCCTGACTGGTATTGCTTTGCTACTGCTGGTGGTGCGAGCTGCTTCTGTTCTCGGGAACGACGATGGGGGCGTTGGGAGATCACAACTGGTTGGTTCCCAAGGGTTCGATGGCATGAAGTTATTGTACGCGAGAGTTGCAACTCGGTGGGTGGTGGCGCGTGTCCCGCCGGTGGTCCGCCGCCAGCAGGTGCGGGGTGTAGTTCGACTTTTATCGGGTAAGGATATGGTTCAACCATTCGCTCACACGAGCAAGCAAGCCGTACTGATCTCACTCCCGCTGTTGTTGGGGTACTCGATCGGTACGGTTTTTATTCTCGCTTTGCTTTCATATTTCGATGAGCCATTCCAAAGCAAGAGTGGCCCTGACCTGCCCCCATATTCTGTACCACTCCCTATGTTAGGGCAGTGGCGTTCCTTTGTCCCATCAGAGGGCTGCGGAGCGTAGCGGAGCAGGCCTCTGATGGATGAATGACGACTCGGGTGATTCGG
>Ga0256839_1001703_pt1 | contig 26131 bp, 20 predicted proteins | sample 354166metaG_FD_185968 | JGI IMG/M metagenome (GOLD analysis project Ga0256839, IMG submission 185968) | Hydrothermal vent microbial communities from Mid Atlantic Ridge, Atlantic Ocean - 354-166 | ecosystem: Environmental > Aquatic > Marine > Hydrothermal vents | place: Atlantic Ocean: Mid... | reverse complement strand
CGCGCCCTCATCGTCCCCTACGTGCAGCTCTGCATCGGAGAAGCATTAGCTCGTGCCGGAGCGGGCAACCAGCGCAAAGCGGGCAAGATAGGCGTGCTTGCCCAGGTGCTCGGCCTGGCGCAGGAACTGCCATCCGAGCTGGGTACAGACCTACGCGAGGCTGTTCGCGATCTGCTCGGCGAAGACCGAAACTGGGAGCTGTTCCGCCCGGTCCTTGATCCGCGTGCTGCGGCCGCTATCGTTGGCGTCGGGTTAGCGCCCCAAGCAGAACGGACGGCGCAGAAACCGTCCGTTTACGCCGAACTCCCGTTCCGTCAGCTCCGGACCTGGATCTGGCCGGCGGTGGCCATGTCCGTTGTGTTACTCGTGTTCTTGTTCGAGCGGTACCTCCTGTTCCGGCTCGGGCTCGGCCTGCTTGGCACAGGCGTAGCCGCGTACTTGCTGGAAGAGAACCCTCTTGTGGCTGCTGGCTTATTCGTTCTTGCCCTTCCCCCACTGTTCCTCGGCCTGATCACGGTCTTCGTGCACTACCTCCAGGCACGTCAGGAACAGGAAATCATCGAAGCGTGACGGCCGCCGCTTTTACCCCGGTACAGCCGGCCTTCTTCGCCTTTGTTGCCCCTAGGCGACTCCCCAGTCCAGCCACCCGGTCCATCCATCCTCGTTAGGAGGGCCCCCGGCGGGGAGATGACCCCGTCGACGGCATATTCCGCCTGCGCGGCGGATCGCATCCACCGACGAACTGGGACGAGCTCTCTGCGGTAGCGGGGATGCGAAAGCGGATCTGCCTGTCCCGGCCACCGGCCGACAGGGACGGCGGGCCGGAGTCGCTGCGACGGTGACGGATCGATCCCCCGGCCGATCTCCGTGGGGGATCCCCGTCGCCCGCGCCGCGGCCGCTCGCAGTCCGTTCCGCCGCCCCGCGGATCCGCTTGCAGGACCGCCCAGGTAAACCCACACGACCCCGGTCGCGACTCGCTCCGGACAGCACAGACCCGTCTTTCTGCTTGTCTGAACCGCGGTTCGAACAGCTCTCTTCTTGACACAGTAGGCACGATCCCGCATCTTGCTCCCGGTCCGGGACGTGGCCACGTGCTGGGGGCTGGCACGCCTGATCTCAAAGCGGCCGACAAGTTGCTAACGCACCGCCTCCAGCACCGGGCGGCTCCACCGGCGACTCAGCCCGCCCTCAGGAAACGCTCGCAATCGCGCGGACGCAGTTTCATGGGCAGAAACGCCGTGAACTATCGATGCCTCTTAAGCCTTGCGTGCATAGCCCTATGCGGTGGGTGCATCCCCCTTCCGAGCAAGGGGCAGTTGCAAGGGCCGATCCGCAGGGCGAATCAGGTGGAACCCGCAGAAGTGAGAGAGCTGCACGTCGTTTGGAACGACGCCTTGCTGGAATTCGCCGGGAAACCGCACACTCGGGGTTTTGCGGCCCGCGCCTACCTGTTCACGGACCGGTCCAAGGCACCTGTTCTCTCGAACGGAACGTTTCTCTTCTTCGCCTGGCAGGAGCCCGAATCGGCCGACCAAACCAAGGTGAAGCCGGACCGGACCTGGACGTTCAGCCCAGAACAAGTGGCTCAGCTTGCACGGCCGGACTCCATCGGGTGGGGCTACACCTTCTGGCTCCCCTGGGGGCCGGCAGGGGGCGGAGAGGCAAAGTTCACCCTTCGGGCTGCATTTCGTGGCGATAACGGCAAGGTTCTACTCAGCGACCCGGCAACGGTGGTCCTGCCCGGCAAACCCCGCCCCCTCGCTGAATTCCGCAAGCTCGACGAGCTAAGGAAGTCCCTGGATCGGAGCAACCCCACCCCGTCGACCCGGTCCGAGACGATCTCTCTCGAGCTACCCCGAGCATTGCGCTAGGATTGCCCGCCCAGGAGTATTCCATTGCGACTCCGCGGCGTCTGTCGTCCCCCCACAGTGACCGTTCGGGTCGAGGCCGCGCGGTCCTTGGCCGTTGGGCTGGCCCGTACTGAAGCCTGGCCCCATCCTCGACGAGGAACGTAGCCGTCTCGGCCTCGCGCCTACGGTTTGCCGCCGAGAAGCGCAGGGCGTTCGGAGGCCTGCGCCTGCCGCTGCCGCCGGACGCCGAGCTCGATCAATTCGATGCTGATCGTTTCCGGCACTTCCCGCATGCGACTCTGGAAGAGCTCGTACAGGCTCCACTGCACGCAACGGCCGTTTCCACCAGCCAACCTGGCGAGCAGGTCTGCCGCTGCAGGATCCAGGGGAGGGGGGCAAGCGCACCCGGACCAGCGGAGACGCGTTTCGTACAGGCGGGTCACGCGTTGGGCGTCGAACGGTGCGAGCCGAATGACGCGGTGCGCTCCCCTAGCCCTCCGCCTCTTAACAGCACGTCGCTCTGCGCCGGGCAATGGCGACGATCGCTCCTGTCTTCCCCGGCTCAGGCTGTCTTCGCACGCCGGTCCAACGTGCTGCCTGTCGCATGCCTGCTGAGCTCCGCGGCTGGATCGTTCGTTGCCGCACGGCGGGCCAGGATAGCACAGGTCCTCGGTCTCGTCCGGGGTTGGGTGTCGAGTGACGAGAAGGCCGAAGAGGTGCCGAATGCGGACTCGGGTGAGCCAGTGGCGTATGGGCCACCAGAGCCGCTCCACCTCGTCGATGATGAGCAATTCTCCTGGTGCTGCGCGCAACCAACAGCGCGCCGGGGAAAACTCAGGGGGCAAATAAATCAACCTGGCTGGAATGCCGCGATCTGCCGCAGCAAGCTGTAGTGCAGCGGCCAGCGTGCTCTTGCCGCTACCCGGTTCGCCCACCAGTTCCACCACGGCCCCCCGGACAAGCTGCAGCAGCTCGCCAACATCGCCGTTCCAGGGCTGGAAGATCTCGGGCACTTCCGCTGCATCGAATGCACGGAATGGATTCCAGCGCAGGTGCAGGAGCTGCCAGAGCCGAAGCATCGGTGCGAACCGCTCGCTTCTAACTGCTACCCGGTTGCCGACTCGGCAGCGTGGGCAGCAGCCGAGTCGATGGCCTCGCGCAACTGCCGTACAGCGTCCGGAACCGACTCGGCCCGGAAGATCGCCGAAGCGGCGGCAAAAACGTCCGCGCCGGCTTGTCTGGCCTGGGGTGCGGTCTCCGGATTGATGCCGCCATCGACGGCGATCTCGAACCGGTGGCCCAGGCGCGTCCTGAGCTCGTGGAGCTGCGAGACCTTGCGCAGGGCAGACGGGAGGAACTTCTGACCCGCGTAACCTGGGTTTACCGTCATGACCAGGATTTGGTCAGCGATATCGAGCACCTCGCTGACGGCCACGGTGGGTGTAGATGGGTTCAGCGCTACGCCCGCCCGGACACCGCACTCGTGGAGGCTGGTGAGCAGACGATGGAGATGAGGGGCGACTTCGACGTGAACGATCACAAGGCTGGCCCCCGCCTCGATGAACGCCGCCAGATGACGGTCGGGGTTTTCCACCATGAGATGGACTTCGATCGGAAGCTGGGAATGCTCACGCAGGCACCGCACGCTGTGCACCCCCAAGGCCAGATTCGGTACGAAGTGGCCGTCCATGACGTCCACATGCAGCCGATCAATTCCCCCTTCGGTGGCCGCCTCAACGAGTTGCCCCAATTGCCACAAGTCGGCGGCGAGGATTGAAGCGGAAATCACAGGGTTCTGGCTCTCCATCGGTTACTCCACCCGTTCGGCCTTTCTCCGCACAAGCGATTCGATTGTTCACCCAAGGAGCTCTGTCGCTGATCGCAACCGATGAACATGGCTCGACATCGGTCAGGTGTTCAGCCCGACCGCTTCTTCAAGCGCGATCCGAAGGCGGGCCAGACCAGCGAGCGGGTCTGGTCCGAGGTCAACGCAGAGGACCGTGCGGCCGAGTTCTTCCAGGGCCCGGATATCGCCGAAGACCTGGGCTTGCTTGAGCACACCGAAGGAGTACAGCTCGCCGGGCACGGGAAGGTCTTCCCCGTCTTGAGCGGTCAAGAACAGGAAGATCCCGTCCGGCGGCCCCCCTTTGTGAAGCTGCCCGGTGCTGTGCAGGTATCTTGGGCCCCATCCGAACGGAACGGCGCAGCCGGTCGCGTCCCGGAAGATCCGGCGCAGCCAGGCGATTTCTGCGACCAAATCGCTGTCCTCAGCTAGGAACGCATTGATCGCCACGTACGACGCCCCACTTCGCGCCAGCGCGACAAACGCCTCCAGTCCGGCAGAAAGCCCCCCTTCGCGGAGGGGCTTGCTGATCTGCTCGGCAGCTTCGGAAACGTACAGAGCCAGATCCCCCACCCGTCGTGACCAGGCGGGCAGCTCGAGCGTACCGCCCTCTCGAAAGCGGTCGAGTAGTTCGCGTGTTTTCTGCTTGGTGAGTTCGACGTTCGGCTGGTCAAACGGATGCACGCCCAGAAGGCTACCCGCCACCGCCGTTGCGAATTCCCAGGTGTACATCCACCGTCCGATGGACCGGGCCCCATCGAAGGCCAGGCAGAGGACCGGGTGACCGTGCTCCAGAAGACGCTGCACGGCAGCATCCTGAGCTCGATCGGGCGCTTCGGCATCGCGCAGGTAGACAAACAGGCGGTCGTCACTGTACGAGGTGGGCGGTCCGATCGGCTCATGAGCTACGGGAACAATGCCAACCCCGTTCTTGCCCGTCGACTCGGCGATAAGCTGCTCCACCCAGAGGGGCAGCGCGTCGAGGGATGCCGAGCTGAGCAGCGTCAGCTTGTTCCGGCCGGACCGTGCAGCGACGCCGAGCACGATGCCGAGCAGAAGGCCCGGGTTCTGTTGCTCGTCCTCGGCGCGGCACCTCTCCATCGCCTCCTCGGCCCCGTCGACTATCTCGGCCACCGGTGCTCCATGCAGGATGCCCGGCAGCAGTCCGTAGGGAGTGAAGGCGGCAAAGCGTCCCCCGACGGCCGGGTCGCCCAGGGCACAGTAGCGAAAGCTGTGCTGGGCTGCATCGGCTTCAAGCCGTGTTCCTGGGTCGGTGATTGCGATAAAGTGCTGGCCCCAGCCGACTCCGACTGCGGCTTCGATGCGTGCGCGGAGCAGCTTGGAGAGGGCGACGGTTTCAGCGGTGGAACCGGATTTGGAGGAAACGCCGGCCCAGGTGATCGGCCACTCCAGGCCATCGAGTCGGCGACGGATCTGTTCGGGAACGGTCGAATCCACCACACGCAAGAGGACTCCGTCAGGAGGAAACGTGCGCTCCCATACGATTGGGCACAAGCTCGAACCGCCCATACCGGCCAGAACGAAGGCTCGAATCCCGGCACGCTTGGCCGTTTCTGCCAGCGAGCCCCATTCGGCCATCTGGGCGCGCCAGACTCTGGGCGCCTCCAGCCAGCCGAGCCAATTCGCCTCGTCCTGCCCCGTCCACAGCGTGGCATCGCGGGACCAGAGCCGAGGCACGAGCCGCGAGGCCCGCGCTTCCGCCAGAGCGGCCGAAACATCCGCTTCAAAGGGAAGGCCCTGCACCTGCTGGAACAACGTCGCGCCGAAGTCCATACCTGCCATGTCGGCTCCGTCAGCTATGCGAGTCGTCACCGGTCGGCCACGCCTTGGTGGCCAACCGCCAGGCAATTAGAATAGTAGCTAAGCAACTCCACTGTTCGACAAACGGTGAGGAGCAATGCAGCGAGAGACGGAGCAGGATCTTATCGTCGTCTCCAACCGTCTGCCCATTACGTTGACCGCTTCACCGGAGGGTTACGCATTCACGCCGAGTGCCGGTGGTCTTGCCACGGCGTTATCTGGCCTACAGGATACCAACTTCCTTTGGGTCGGTTGGCCGGGCACGGTCGTTCCCGACGAGGCCCAAAGTGAGGTCGAGCGCGATCTGCGCCGCCAGCACCGGTGCGTCCCGGTCTTCCTCAACCGTGACCAGGTCGAGCAGTTTTACAACCGGTTTTCCAACGGGGTGCTCTGGCCTCTGTTCCACTACCTGCCAGAGTACACGGACTTCGAGCTGGTCGGCTGGAACAACTACCAGGAGGTGAACGAGCTTTTCGCCGACACGGTGGCCCGGATCGCGGCACCGAACAGCACGATCTGGATCCACGATTACCACCTCATGCTCTTGCCCCGGCTCCTACGAGAGCGTCTGCCGAACGCGAAGATCGGCTTTTTCCTCCATATCCCGTTCCCATCCAGCGAGGTGTACCGCCTGCTGCCGGTGCGGCGGGAGATCCTGGAGGGGCTGGTCGGAGCGGACGTGATCGGCTTCCACACCTACGACTACGCCAGGCACTTCCGCAGTGCCTGTATGCGGGTATTGGGGTACGAAGCGAAGCCGGACACGATTGAGGCGGAAGGGCGGCGGGTTCGACTGCTCGTGGCTCCGATCGGTATCGCTCCGGAACGGTTCGAGCGGCTGGCCCGGGACACCCGCACGCAAATGCGCCTGGAGCGTCTCCGTGGACAGTTTCGTGACCGCAAGGTGATCCTTGGCGTGGACCGCCTCGACTACAGCAAAGGACTGACGCACAAGCTTCGCGCGTTCGAGCGCTTCCTGAAACGCTATGGCGAATGGCGCAACCGCTGTGTTTTCCTGCAGGTGGCTGTGCCGTCCCGCACAGGCGTCGAACGGTACCGCCAGCTCCGGCGAGAGGTCGAGGAACTGGTGGGACATATCAACGGCCTGTACTCCAGTGTGGAGCACACCCCGGTGCACTTTCTGTTCCAGAGCGTCTCTCCCACCACGCTCAGCGCTCTGTACCAGCTTGGGGATGTCTGCTGGGTAAGTTCGATCCGTGACGGAATGAACCTGGTGTCGCAGGAGTACGTCGTAAGCCAGTTAGACGGTGACGGGGTGCTGGTGCTGAGCGAGTTCGCCGGTGCCGCTCAGATCTTGGACGGCGCGCTGCTCGTCAACCCGTGGAACCTGGACCAGATGGCCGAGGTGCTACGCTTGGCGCTGGAGATGCCCATCGACGAGCGGGAACAACGCCTTGCTCGAATGCGAGAAAAGATCTACGCGAACACGTCGCGCGATTGGGCGAGGAAATTCGTCCAGGTCATTAACGACCATGCCGAGAAGGCGCGGAGCGAAGTGGATCGCAGGAACCTGCTCGACGAGCTACCGCACGTGTTGAACCGTTGCACCGCAGCCCGGCAACGCTACTTCCTGCTCGATTACGACGGAACTCTCCGCCCATTTGCCCCCACACCACAGGATGCCCGCCCCGACAGCACGATCCGCGAACTCCTCCAGGCGCTGGCATCGTTGCCGGACACCCATGTCTACGTTGTAAGCGGTCGTGACTACCACACGCTGGAACGCTGGCTAGGGGACCTGGACATCGGCCTCTGCGCCGAGCATGGTGTACTGCTCCGCGAACCAGGCGAACGGCGGTGGGAACGTCTGGTGGAGGTCAGCAACGACTGGTTCGCAATCGTCAAGCCGATCATGGAAAGCTACGCTCAGATGACTCCCGGTGCCCTGGTCGAGGAAAAGACGGCAGCTCTAGCCTGGCACTTCAGACGGTGCGACCCGGACTTCGGACAGTGGCAGGCTAACGAACTGGCGTTCCATCTCACCAGTGTGGTGAGTAACCTACCCGTCGAAGTCGTGCATGGGCATAAGGTGATCGAGGTCCGCGCCCAAGGTGCGAACAAGGGGGCATTGGCCAAGTACTTGCAGGATCAATGGACGGACGAGGACTTCGTCTTTGCCATCGGTGATGACACGACCGACGAAGACCTCTTCGTCTCCTTGCCGGATTACGCGATCACGTGCCGCGTCGGACTGGGCCCCTCCGGAGCGAAGTATTACCTCGAGCGTCAATCCGACGTCCCAAAGGTCGTCTGGCGAATGATCGAGGCTGTCCGCGGGGGAGTCGCTTCCACCACCGAACAGAGGAATTAGGACGAGGGTGACTTAGCCGTCGTGCCGCACCATCGTTCGTCTCCCTTTGCGGTTGCGTGAAGATCTCACGCATTGGCTACAGCCGTCGTGATCAGGGCAGCCACCTCCCGAACAGATGGTGCTACTTTCGTGTGCGTGGGCGGTTCCGCGCAGGCGGAAGTCGTCCATCCCTCCCTGCCGATAAGAGAACCAGACAACCGAGCACTTGCCCCTTGCGGACGAACAGCGAATCCCTCCTCTGCACCACAGGGTAGCACCAGTGGCGTTCAGATGCGTTGAATTCGCCTCCCTGGAGGATTTGGCGGAGCATGTGCGACGCACCCTCTGCGACCGGCAGGACTTACAACCTGGCGAATACCCTCTACGGGTTATCCCCCTGCGGACGGGCGGAACCGAGGTAGGGCTGTTGTTCGTACAACACGGCCCAAGAATGACCCAGCTTGTCGCGGTCTGGGACCACCGGTGCGGCGCCGTGCACTACTACGACTGCGACGGTACCCGCTTCCTGACGGAGCAGGCGCGCGTCGTCTCACCCCAGCCGATCGATTTCTCGATTGCAGCTTGAGGTGGCCCGCGCGTTGCTGGGGGTCGGCTGCATGTCCCGGCAAGGCCCACACCCTTCCGCCTCCGTTTTCGCTACCATAATGCCTGTCACCGGCACAGATTCATCCGATGTGGTTGAGGGTATGGCTCAGTGAGCTGTTGCCGGAACGTTCTGGGGGTACTTTCGGGAGTCCTTCAGCCATGATCGTTGGCGTACCAAAGGAGATCAAGCAAGACGAGTATCGGGTTGCGCTGCTGCCCGTGGGTGCAGAGGAACTCCGGCGTCGTGGTCACGAGGTGCTCATTCAGAGTGGGGCCGGCCTGGGTTCGGGAATCCCTGATTCCCGCTACTCGATGTTTGGTGCCGAAATCTGTGAGACGGCCGAAGAGATCTACGCTCGCGCCGATCTGGTGGTCAAAGTCAAGGAACCCCAGCCGTCTGAATGGCCCCTCCTGCGGAAAGGCCAGACCGTGTTCTGCTACTTCCACTTTGCAGCCGACGAGCAGCTCACTCGGGCCATCATGCGCTCTGGCATCACGGCGGTGGCGTACGAGACGGTTCGCGACGATCGAGGGGGCCACCCGCTGCTTACCCCGATGAGCGAGGTGGCCGGCCGGATGAGCATTCAGGAAGGGGCCAAGTACCTGGAACGGCCCCAGCTTGGGCGAGGTATCCTGCTGGCCGGGGTGCCCGGCGTGATGCCCGCGAACGTGCTCATTCTTGGCGCCGGCGTTGTGGGGGGCAACGCAGCGAAAATCGCGGCCGGCCTGGGGGCGAACGTCTATTTGCTCGACATCAATATCGACCGGCTCCGCTACCTGGACGAAGTCATGCCGGGCAACGTGACCACGTTGTTCAGTGATCGGCACACGATTCTGGAGCTGCTTGAGCTGTGCGACCTCGTCATCGGAGCGGTCCTGGTGGAGGGCGCCCGCGCTCCGGTGCTGATCCGCAAGGAGGACCTCCGCAGGATGAAAACCGGCGCGGTGATCGTCGACGTGGCAATCGACCAGGGAGGCTGTTGCGAAACCAGCCGCCCCACCACCCATTCGGCCCCCACATTCGTGATCGACGACGTCGTCCACTACTGTGTCACGAACATGCCGGGAGCCGTGGGCCGAACCAGTTCCTACGCGCTCTGTAACGCCACGCTTCCCTATGTGCTGAAGCTGGCTGATCTTGGCGCTCTGGAAGCAGCTCGCCAGGACCCCGGCATTGCGGCCGGAATCAACATCCACGCCGGGCAGATAACAAACCAGGCCGTAGCGGACACGTTTGGTCTACCCCACTACCCGCTTTTCCAGGAAGCCGGTGCGGCGTAATCGGTTGCCTCGGGCCGCGTCCCTCCCGTGCTTTTGTCGGTGGTTCTGGACGCAGCGCAGACTTGCGATTGCACCGTGTGAGCGTCCTTGTTGCCTCTAACCTGCCAGACCGTCCGTGGTTAGAACAGGAATCGTGTGGCAGGTTGCCCCCGTTGGGCGGTCCCGACGGCGCCCGCCCCTGCCCTGGTTCGCTATCTCGAATCGTCGCAACTCAGGTTATCCCGTACTATGTACCGAACCTGTACACCGCATGCGTAGGAGCAAACCGATGGCAGGTGACGTGAGGATCTTGCTGGGCAGTGACAGCGACTGGGACACGATCGAGCCTGCGTGTCGGCAACTGGAAAAGTTCGAGGTGGAATACGAAGTCCGCGTCATCAGTGCCCATCGCACTCCGGACCGGCTCGTGGAGTACGTGCGCACGGCAGAACGGGAGGGCGCGAAGGTATTCATCGCTGCAGCGGGCGGAGCAGCCCACCTGCCGGGTGTCATCGCAGCTCTCACCAATCTCCCCGTGATTGGCGTCCCGGTAGAAACCCGCCTCGCAGGGGGCCTCGACTCCCTTCTGTCCATCTGCCAGATGCCAGGTGGGGTGCCCGTGGCCACGATGGCAGTCGGTCGCGCCGGAGCCACCAACGCAGCCATTTTTGCGGTACGATGCTTGGCGCTTTCTAATCCGCAGCTCGCCGAGCGACTGGCGCAGCACCGAGACGCCATGCAGGACCAGGTCGCATCGAAGGACGAAAGGGTCCAGGCTCTTGTGCGACAGCTCGGCGGGTAGAAACCGACGTGCGGCTCAGGTGGACGAAGGATCTGCTGCGGCGGAGTTGGTTCGCAGTACCATCGACTGCCGGGCGAGGTGAATTGATGTGGGTGGTGAACGAGCAACACGTACAACGATTGATTTAGACCGTCCCCCTGTGCGGAGCATCGAATGGGTTGGGGAGGTCGACGGGTGTGCCCGAATCATCGATCAGACCCTGCTGCCCACCGAACAGCGCATGCTGGACATTGAAACTCCCGAGCAAATGTGGGAAGCAATCCGATCGCTCCGCATCCGAGGGGCACCGGCGATCGGTATCGCTGCCGCGATGGGGGTTGTTCTCGGACTCCGCGGCCGCACGTTCGCCGACGCCGCCGAAATCGTGGCGAGGGTGGACCAAGTCGCTGACTACCTGGCGACCAGTCGACCGACCGCGGTGAACCTGTTCTGGGCACTGGAGCGGATGAAACGTGTCGCGCGAACCCAGGCAGAAGTTGGGCCGGAGGATCTGGTTCGTCGCCTGCTCGCCGAAGCAGAAGCGATTCGTGCCGAGGACGCCGCCTTATGTCGGCGGATTGCAGAAAACGGGGCGGACTTGCTCCCCAACCAGGGGGGCGTCCTGACCCACTGCAACACCGGCGGGTTGGCCACGGCCGAGCTCGGAACAGCTCTCGGCGTCATCGTCGCCGCGGTTGCACGTGGGAAAGATCTCCACGTCTACGTCGATGAGACGCGTCCTTTGCTGCAGGGGGCACGCTTGACCACGTGGGAACTCGCTCAGTGGGGAATCGCGCATACGCTCATCTGTGACGGTGCGGCTGCGCACTTGATGCGGGAAGGAAAGGTGCACGCGGTCGTCGTGGGAGCGGACCGGATCGCCGCAAACGGCGACGTGGCCAACAAGATCGGCACCTACGGGCTGGCCGTCCTGGCAAGATTCCATGGCGTCCCCTTTTACGTCGCTGCCCCCCACTCGACGTTCGATCTCGACCTCACCAGCGGCAGCCAGATCCCGATTGAGTATCGTTCCGATGACGAAGTGCGAACGGTCCGGGGAGTTCCCATCGCACCGCAACAGACGGCGGCCCTGAATCCCGCCTTCGATGTGACTCCGGCCGAACTCATCGCGGCAATCATTACGGATCGTGGCGTGATCGCTCCGGTAGCCGAGCAGAACGTGCGCCGCGTTATTGCCCCGTGACAGTATCGGCCCCATGGGCGGCGTCTCCGCCGCACTCGACCACGCTCGTGTCCCGCTCGCGAACAACCGGTGCCGAACCGGCTGCCGACGTACCGTCGACGGCTCATAACACCGGAGCCGCCAACCGGCACGTATCGGCGCGCAGCCGCTGCCAGAGGCTGCGACGGTTCCACATCGCCAGATCGATCGCACGGGTGTGCCTCCGGTCGGCCCGGAGAATCCGTGCAGCCGTAGCGACCATTTCGCGGTCGTACGCCACAACGCCCAGCTCGAAATTCAGCAGCAAGCTGCGATAGTCCAGGTTGGGTGTGCCGATGAGCAGGAAGTCGTCGTCCACGACGAACATTTTCGAGTGCAGCATGCCGGGAAGGTATTCACGGATCTTGACCCCCGCTGCGAGCAACTCGCCGTAGTAGGACTGTGCCGCCCACAGTGCGATGGGAATGCGATGAGCGATCTTCGAGGGAACCAGCAGTTCGACATCCACACCGCGATGGGCTGCCGAGACCATGGCAACAATCAACGCCTCAGGGGGGGCGAAGTAACACGTCTGGAGCAAGACGCGCTTTCGAGCCGCACTGATCACCGTCACGAGCAACTCAGTAAGCACCTGTTCTGCTAGATCGGGGCCGGAGGGAACGACATCGAGCACCACATCGCCCGCGATACGTGGTTCGGGAAATAAGAACTCGTCGGTCAAACGCTCGCCGGTTGCGAATGCCCAGTCCGCCACAAACACGTGCTGCACCTGCCGAACAGCCGGCCCGGTAATCCGCACAAACGTGTCCCGCCAGTAGCCAAGGCGAGGGTCTCGACTGAGGTACTCGTCACCGATATTCGCCCCGCCCGTATAAGCAATTTCTCCGTCGATGATGGTGATCTTGCGGTGAGTCCGAAAGTTTACCCCCCACCGTTTTTTCCACGGTGCTACGGGCTGGAAGAAAACGACTTGAATGCCTGCTTCGAGCATGTCGGCCAGGAAGGCACCGGTCAAGTCGATGGCACCGACCGAATCACAGATCAACCTCACACTCACCCCTTCGCCGGCCTTCCTGATAAGCACATCGCGCAGCCTCGCCCCGGCACGGTCGGGATGGAAGATGTAGTACTCCAGGTGCACGTGGGACCGAGCGGTTTCGATGTCGCGAATCATGCTGTGGAATCCTTGAGCGACATCTGGGTAGATGACCAATCGGTTCCCCTGAGTAGCCGGAAACTCGTTGAGTTCCCTCAGCAGCCGGAAAACGTGTTCCGCAGGCAGGCTCACGGGTTGAGGAAGCTCCTGCACTTCCGGGTGGGCAACGAAGCCCAGACGCTCCCGCACCTCCATCGCAACCTCGCGCCGCCTCGCCCGCCGCTTCTGAAAACGGTTCAAGCCGACCAGGAGGAACAGGACCAGCCCAAGTACCGGAAGGAACAGCAACAGGAGCACCCAGGCGATCGCCGAGGTGGGGTTCCGCCGGGTGAGAATCACGTACGGCACAAGCCCGATGGCCGCAACTTCGGCAAGCGTTAGAAATACGACCCAGACTTGTGTCGCGTACGCGTGGAACCAGTCCATCGCTGCCTTCGATCAGTCACGACCGGCCACAGATCCACACATGGCTGTCACAAATGCTAGGGATGACATCGTGTGCCCTGTTCGCTCCGATCAGATCAACCGCTTCCATCTGGCAACGCTGAGCGGTCCGATCGGAAGGAACCGTCGATTGCCATCGGCGAGCCCGCCGTCTTGTGAACTACCCCAGGACAGTCTCCTGGTAAAGCGGTTTCGTGCTGGTGCCGGCAGGTACGGCAACAGCTTCTGAAGCATCCCGTTTTCAACCAGGGGACGGAGATGGTCGCGTCTGGTCACCCCGGCGGCGATTGGCTCGCCCGACTCGGGGCCGCTCGATCCGCCACTAGAATTCCCGTTTCCCGCAGCGACCGAAAAGGAGCCTAGCACGATGGCTGGATTCGATCCACGGCATCGCAGTCGGATACTTCTCGACGGCCCTACTCGGGCGCCCGCTCGGTCCATGCTGAAAGCAATCGGTTTCACGGACGAAGATTTGGCCCGTCCCATCGTGGCGGTAGCCAACACCTGGATCGAAACCATGCCGTGCAACTACCACCTGCGCCGCCTGGCAGAGCGGGTGAAAGCGGGGATCCGAGCTGCTGGCGGCACGCCGATGGAGTTCAACACGATCGCGATCAGCGACGGCGTCACGATGGGCACCGAGGGGATGAAAGCGTCGCTCATCAGTCGCGAAATCGTGGCCGACAGTATTGAACTGGTGCTGCGTGGACATTTCTTTGACGCGGTAGTGGCCATTTGTGGCTGCGACAAAACCATCCCCGGTTGCGCCATGGCCCTCGCTCGGGTGGATCTCCCTTCCGTTCTGCTCTACGGCGGCTCGATCGACCCAGGTTGCTACCGAGGCAGAAGCGTGAGTGTGCAGGACGTTTTCGAGGCGGTTGGAGCGCGCGCAGCGGGCCGGATATCCGACGACGACCTCTACGAGATCGAGAACACGGCGTGCCCGGGACCTGGAGCGTGCGGGGGGCAGTTCACAGCCAACACGATGGCAACGTCGCTCGAGGTGCTCGGGTTGATCCCGATGGGCTTCGGCAGCGTGCCCGCGACCGACCCGTACAAGGAAGAGGTTGCGTTCCGCGCCGGTCAACTGGTGATGGAGGCTCTGCGACAGGGCATTACCGCGAGGCGTGTGATCACACGGCAGGCGATTGAGAACGCGATCGCGGCAGTGGCTGCCACCGGCGGCTCCACGAACGCCGTTCTCCATTACCTGGCCATCGCTCACGAGGCGGGCATCCCGTTGGAGATCGAGGAGTTCGATCGGATCAGTTCTCGGACGCCGCTGATTGCGGACATGAAACCCGCCGGACGGTTCATGGCCGTGGACATGTACCGGGCGGGGGGCATTGCTCTGGTCGCACGCCGCTTACTCGAAGGCGGTTTGCTCCATGGCGACTGCCTCACCGTCACCGGGCGGACGCTTGCCCAGGAGGTAGCCGAAGCGCGGGAAACCCCGGGCCAGGAGGTGATCCGTCCTCTGGATCATCCCCTCAAGCCAACCGGAGGCCTGGTGATCCTGAAGGGAAATCTGGCGCCCGAAGGCGCCGTGCTCAAGGTGGCTGGCGAAAGGAGGACGCAGCACAGGGGGCCGGCTCGAGTGTTTGAACAGGAGGAGCACGCCATGGACGCGATCCAGCGGGGCGATATCCGGCCGGGGGATGTGCTGGTCATTCGAAACGAGGGTCCGGCCGGTGGTCCAGGCATGCGCGAGATGCTGGGGGTCACAGGAGCAATCGTGGGGGCGGGTTTGGCGGACCAGGTTGCACTGATCACCGACGGCCGGTTCTCGGGAGCCACGCACGGCATGATGATCGGGCACGTGGCCCCCGAAGCGGTCCGGCGCGGCCCCATCGCCATCGTCCAAGACGGCGACCCGATTCTGATCGATGTTGAAAACCGCACGCTTACCCTCGAAGTGCCGCAGGACGAAATCGAACGCCGACTGGCGGCCTATACCCCCCCACCGCCGAGGTACACCACCGGCGTCATGGCCAAGTACGCCCGCCTGGTGGCGTCCGCGTCCCGAGGTGCGGTTACAACCGCGTTTGCGGAGCAGACAGATCCTTCCCGCTCATCGGGAGTAACGACCTAAACACGCTTCCGTCAACCTGACGCGCCGAATGGGTGGTATCGGCCAGTCGGGTAAACCCCGGACGAGAACGGGGCTCCTGGACGGCCGAATTCAAACGGGGGGAAACGGGGTTGATCGACCGAACCCGCATGGCGCGCGAAAACCGATGTGGTCCGTCGCGACGGCAGAGAGAGTCGCCGGCCAGCGTGCTACGGCTGTAGCAGGCCACGGCGCCAGGGTGCAACGTATCCTTTAGCAAGGCATAAAGCCCTGACAACCGCCCGCGGTACAAAGGGCGGGTAACCCGGAACGCGTTTCTCAACGTCTAGCGTCTCGACCGGAGGCAGGGCGTGCAGCAGGCAATGGTCAACGCTCTCCAGTCCGTCTGGGCCGACCTCGTCCAACAGATCGGTCCCGCCGTTGAGTCGTTCCTGATCCTGCTCATCGCAGGTGCCCTCGGCGGCATACTCGGTCTGGAACGCCAGGTGCACGGCCGGTGGGTGGGCTTCCGCACCCACATGACCGTGGCGATGGGGGCCGCCATGTTCATGCTGGTGGGGACGAAGCTGGCCGAAAAATTCATGCCCGACTCGACCCGAGTAGTCCAGGGGATCGCAACGGGCATCGGCTTCATCGGCGCCGGCACCATTCTAAAACTCACCGACAAACTTGAGGTGAAAGGGCTGACCACGGCCAGCTCTGTATGGCTGGCGGCAGCGGTGGGAACCGCCTGCGGCATGCGACTCTTCGGTGTGGCCTTCTCCGGCACCGTCCTCTCGGTGGTCGTCCTGGCTATCCTGCGCCCCATCGAAAAATGGATGGCACGGTTTTCGGAACGCGCGCGCTAGTTGTGGACGTTCACCCACGGTTCCGCTCGCAAGAGATAGAACTTGGTTGGGCGGGAACCAGCCGGCGCCTATCGAAGAACACACCCAGTACGGAAAAGCACAGGGCCCACCGTCAGTACCAAAGGCACGACGGGAACCATGGAATCGCAAGCCGTTGATCGAAGTGCTCAGAAACCTGTGCGCACCGGCCCGGCGACCCGGGCCGTGCTGTTCGATCTGGGAAACGTTCTTGTTTCCTTCAGCCATGATTTGATGGTCAGGCAGGTTGCAGCATGCCTGGGCGTCTCGGAAACCGAGGTCCGCGCCCTGTTCATGGAAGGAGGACTTCTCGCCGCCTACGAACGCGGGCGGACCACCACGGAAGAGATGTACGAACAGATCATCCAGATCGCTCGTCGGCGGCCGTCCTTAGAGGAGCTTATCGAGGCAGCTTCGAACATTTTCTGGCCCAACCCCGAGATGGAGACAATCGTCACGGAGCTGCTGCAGCGCGGCGTGCCCCTGGCAGTCGTGTCCAACACGTGCCCGATCCACATCGACTGGATCACCGCGCGCTACCCGTTCTTCCGGGACATCCCCCACAAGGTTCTTTCGTATGAGGTGGGAGCAGCCAAGCCGGACCGGCGCATGTACGAGCGAGCCCTGAGTCTGGTCGGAACACGACCGGAGGAGACCCTGTTCTTCGACGATACCCCCGCGAATGTCATCGGTGCCGCGCGGCTCGGCATCCGCGCTCATCGCTTCGAGTCGCCAGCCCAGGCCAGACGGATCCTCCGGCAGCTCGGCCTCCTCGATTAAGGCCTCGCCGCTGCCGCCCGCCCGATCCGGACGCTGCAGGAACACTAAGCCGCCTACGGGAGGGCGCGAGAGCGGTTGCGACAGGGAGCTGCGCACAGGGCCTCTGCTCAGCCCACACGGTCAGGGCGAGAGCCGTTTGATCCGGATGTTGCGGAAGCGGATCTCCATCGGGGCACCCCCGTGGATCTGGAGCCCGATGATCCCTGAGCGGGGGATCGATCTGTCCTTTTCGACGTAGTCCACCGTCTTGACCCCAGCCAGCCACAGCGTGATGCGGTTGCCCTGAGCCCGAATGACGTAGGTGTTCCACCCCGCTTTCTTCAGGGCACGATCAAGCAACCTCCGCGCCTCCGGAGAGGGCGCGACCAGAACCCGATTCCGACGGGATTCATCGTAGAGAGCCCCCCAGTAGCCCTCACCGATGTCGGCCTGGTAGCCGCTTACCTCGGTCGAGTTCGGTACGCGCCGTGAACGGAATTGGATGCCGCTATTCCCCCGCCCGTTGACGAGCTGGAATTCGAGGCGAAGCTCGAAATCACCGAATTTTTTCCTGGTACACAGGAACTCGTTATGCCGGATCCCGTTGTGGCTCCCTACGATCATGCCATCTCGGACTTTCCAGTAATCCAGATCGCCCTCCCAGCCGTTGAGCGTTCTGCCGTCGAACAGGGGGACGAACCCGTCCTCATCGGCGGCTCGACTCGGTGCAGCCGCCGGGGCCAGCACCGCTACCAGAGCAACGACAACCACGCTAACGCCAAGCAGACACGCGGACCATCTCATTCGGTGCAGCTCCAATCGATGCGAACTCGTTACGGGCATCTCCGCTGCCGTCAGTACCGTGCGCACCTGACGGTCCGCCGGTCAGCGCCGACAGCCCGTCCGCCGCCGGCGGCCTCGCAAGCCATGTGCTCCGGCCTGACTTCCCACGGTCCTGCGGCCATGTCAGGGCCGTACTCCAAGGAGCAGCTCGACCACAAGCTGGTCGAGCTTTTCATACTTCAGCCCTTTGTATGCCAGATCTTTGACCTGGTCGTAGGTGAACTCGTTCTTGAGGAACGCAGCGTTGTCCTCGCTGTAACGCGACATACAGGCTTCCAGCCGTTCGTCCGAGACCTGGATTTCCTTGAGTAGCCCCTGGATCTCGGGGTCCTCGTTGAACTGCCGCACCTTTTCCTTGAGGATCTTGTAGGTGCGCATGCACCCAAGACAGAAGTCGCGCACGCCATCGATGTCTTCGGTCCGGTATGCGTGGGCGTCGAAGTGCCTCATGCCCGGCCACTGGTAATCCTCGAGCAACTTGACGAGGAAGAAGGCCCCCTTCAAGTCTTCGGAACCGAACCGAAGATCCTGGTCAAATCGGCAGAACTTCTGGCCATTCAGGTCGATGTGGAACAGCTTGCCGGCCTCCAGGGCCTGAGCGACAGCGTGGGCGAAATTCAAGCCCGCCATGTGCTCGTGCGCCACCTCGGGATTCAACCCCACCATGTCTGGCCGGTCCAGCGTGTAGATGAACGCAAGCATGGCCCCCGTGGTGGGCAGAAAGATATCCCCGCGTGGTTCGTTCGGCTTGGCCTCCAGAGCAAACTTAATGTTGTAGCCGTTGTCCGCGCAGTATTCGCACAGGAAGTTAATGCACTCCCGGTACCGTTTGATCGCAGTCACGGGGTCTTTGCTGGCATCGACCTCTGTCCCCTCTCGGCCTCCCCAGAACACATAGACCTCCGCCCCCAGCTCCACACCCAGGTCAATCGCCCGCATGGTCTTGTGCAGCGCGAAGGCCCGGACACGCGGATCGTTCGAGGTAAACGCGCCGTCTTTGAAGATTGGATGCGTAAACAGGTTGGTTGTCGCCATGGGGACTTTCATACCCGTGGCGTCCAGGGCCTTCTTGAACTCGCGGACGATTTCGTCGCGTTGCGCCGGAGTGGCGTCGAACGGAACGAGATCGTTATCGTGCAGGTTGACGCCGTATGCCCCAAGCTCGCTAAGCACCTCGAGCCAGCGCTTGATCGAGTCCAGATTCGGCGCCGGCCGTACCGGTTCACCGAACGGATCACGTCCGGGATTCCCAAACGTCCACAGCCCAAACGTGAAGCGATCTTCTTTCACGGGGTCAAACCGGTCACCCATTTGGCTCTCCCCTGTTCCGCCTGGCTAGCAATTCCGCCCTTCCGCACCAAGCTGTTCCACCCCAACATCCTTCGTCACGGGGCTCCGGCGCAGACGTTTCCCCCACTGCGTGCCGGCCACATCTGCGCCACTGTTGGCGGTCCACCCGACCCGGCTCAAGCCGTTGCCGCTGCCGGGACCAGGGCATCCATGATACACCGGCAGAACGCGGGCAGGTCGTCCGGTTTGCGGCTGGTGATGATATTGCCGTCGCGGACGACTTCCTCGTCCACCCACTCCGCTCCCGCGTTCATCACGTCGTGTCGGATTGCGAAGAAGCTGGTCGCTTTCTTGCCGCGCAGTGCGGGCGTGGAACAGAGCATCCACACGCCGTGACAGATCGCCCCAATTACCTTCCCCTGCTCGGCAGCGTCCCGCACGAAATCAATCATCGCATCGTGCCGCCGCATGAAATCGGGCGCGAAACCACCTGGGATGACGATCGCATCAAAGTCGGCAGCATTTACCTCCGTCACCGCTGCGTCGGACCGAGCGGGGTAGCCCGTTTTGCTCGGATACACCTTGTTCGCCTCCGGGGCCACGAACACCACTTCGGCCCCCTCCTCGCGGAAGCGAAGCGCCGGGTACCACACCTCCAGCTCCTGGTACTGCTGTTCCACAAGTACTGCGATCCGCTTACCCACAAGTCGTCCCATGATCCATCCTCCGGTTGGCATTCTCACAGGACCCGTTTGCCGCAGCTCGGTCACCAGACCGGTCCGTTCCATCGCGGCGATCGGTTCGGCCCGACCTAAGCCACCGCCTTTGGCTCCTGCTCCCCAGCTTCCTGTCCGCTCTCGGTGGGAATCATCCCGGCTGCCCGGAACCATTCGACCGTCTGTCGCATCCCTTCTTCGAACGTGAAGCGGGGGCGATAACCGAGCTCTCGCTTGGCCTTTTCACAACTGAAGTCCAGGTTGAGGCCCAGGAACTTGACCCGCGCCTTGTTCACCAGGGGCGGATTTGTGGCTCCCTTTCGGCGCGCCCGCCATTCCAGTATGTTGGCGAGCACCTTCGCCAGCCACAGAGGAATCTTTTTGGTCGGTTCCGGCAGGCCGGCCATCCGTGCCAATGTCCCCACGAACCGCTTCTTGGAAGTGGGTTCGTCATCCGTCAGGTTGTAGACTTGCCCGACCGCGTTGTCCTTGTCGAGGGCCAGAAGGACGGCCTCGACGAGATTGCCCACGTAGATGCTGTTCATCGCTTGCTCGCCAGAGCCGAAGTAACGGAAGCGGCCGCTGCGGATCGCCTCCAGCAGGCGAGGGATCACCGTGCGATCCCTTGGACCGTACACGAACCCCGGTCGCAGGACGACCGCAGGAAGCCCCCGCTCGCGGTGATACTCAAGCACCAGCTTTTCCGCTTCCACCTTGGTCTGCGTGTAACCGTCGATGTGCTCCGTAGGGGGTTCAACGGACTCGTCCGTACCATAGTGGTCCCGTGCTTCGTAGACGCCCAGGGAGCTGATGTGCACGAAGCGTTTGAGCCCCCGCTGAACTGCCTGTTCCAGCAGCTCGCGCAACGCTTCCACGTTCACCTTGCGGTACTGCTCGACCGGTCCCCAGTCGCCCACCATGGCCGCGCAGTGCACAACGGCATCAGCCCCCTCCATCGCCTTGCCGACGCTCTCTGGGTCGGTCAAGTCACCGACGATCTTTTCCACCCCCAGCGTGTCGATGAACTCGGTGTTGCTGGTCGGGCGTACGATCGTCCGGACCCGCCATCCATCCTTGATCAGCCGCTCCGCCACGTGGCTACCGATAAACCCGGTCGCTCCCGTAACAAGGCAAAGTCCCTTGGCCATGAAACTCCTCGTCTCGAACCGAACTTGTTGTTCCCCGATTGTACTGAAGTAGTGGCGGCTGGGTACTGGCCAACACGGCTGACCGTTCCTGGTACCTGTCAAGGGGATGTGTTCCTGGCCGGGGTCGGAGCGCAACCGCGTCGGCGCCCTCCGCACCGGCTGTTCAGTCTGCGGGCCGCGTACGCAGGCTGCGCAGTCGATTCAAAGCGGCGGCCAATTCATGGGCGCGGAACTCGGAGAGCACAGCCCGACCGGCGCGATCGAGCCAATCGAGTCCCTGTTCGCGGATCAGCGACTCGATCTGAACGGCGCATTCCCCAGGAGACATGCGAGCCAACGGTAGCAGCTCCCGCGCCCGGGCCAGTGCCAGGCCTATCGCCTGCACCTGACCCGACTCAACGATTTGCTCCACCGCGGCCAGATCCAGCAGCTCGCTTCCAAACTCCAGCGCTCCCCTCCCCCTCGCTCGTACCGCACATGCTTTCCGGCCACGCGAAGGATCGATCGTCTCAGGGACGAGTAACCGACGGCGGATAGATCGCCAAGGTCGCCGGACGGGAACTCGCCCTGTGGGAAGTTCGCGTGCGACTCTCCTCGCCTCTTCGGTCACATCGATCGGCCTATACTCCCGCATGCAGATTACCCGATCCGCTACGTCCAGATAGTCGCCGTTGCCACCGACCACCAGGATCGATGACACACCGAGTTGTCTGAACAGATACCCGACACGATCGACGTAGGGGGTAATCGGCTCATATTCACCGGGGACCAGGCGCTGCATCCTCGCGTCCCGGACCATCAGGTTTGTGGCCGACGTGTCCTCGTCGATCAGCAGACACTTTGCCCCCACCTCCAGTGCTTCGATGATCGCGGCGGCTTGCGAGGTGCTTCCACTGGCGGACTGCGTGACGAAATGCGTTGTGTCGGCTCCGGTTGGAAGCTCGGCGATGAAGTTGCAGACGTCCGTGCCCGCTACGTACCGTCCGTCCTCGGCGCGAATCTTTACCGCCGTTGCGTCCGCAACCACGAACTCCCGCCCGTCGCCGGGAACGTGGTTGTACACGCCGCGCTCCAGGGCTCGCAGCAAGGTGCTTTTCCCGTGGTAGGCGCCCCCCACGATCAAGGTCACACCGGCCGGGATCGCCATCCCGCTGATCTTGCCCCGGTTCGGTAGCTCGAATTCCTTGCGTAACGAAGGGGGAGACGAAAAAGGCACCGCCTCGTCGGCCCCCATTGGGCGATCGTCGACGCCACTGCGGCGCGGTAGAATGGCGCCGTCGGCGACGAAAGCCACCAGTCCCGCCGCAGTGACCTGCTCGCGCAGCCAGGTAGCGTCCTCCACGGTTTCGACATGTGTGCGGAGGGCTCCCAGGTCGATCTCCCCGCGCACAGTCGCTTCTAACACCAGGCGAGGCAGAACATGGCAGAGCAGCTCCGCGGCCTCGCGACCACGAACCCTCCGCCCCGTAGCAGGCAATCCCACCCCCAGGCGGACCAGGACATCCCCCGTGTCGAATACCGTCACCGTTGACCGCTGCAGCACCTCCTGAGCAGGACGAGGAACGTCGATCTCGCCACTCCGACCCGTCCCCAGCGGCTTAGCCCACTGTCGGGCAAGTCGGGCCAGGTTGCGATGGATGAAGTCCGCACAGGCGACTCGTCGCACCGAATTCGCAAACGCCCACGCCGGCAGATCGGCCCGATCGCGCTCGACCCGAACCGCAACCGTTGAAGGGGGAGCAAAGGGGTCCGCCTGTACGTGGATAACCCGAAGCTCCAGCCCCCTGTCCCGGAAGACGCGGCCCTGAAGTCGCTTGTAGCCTCCATAGCCGGCGCCGTGGAGCCGCTTCAGGAGCTCGTCCAATTGGGCAAAGAACCGGTCCATCGCAGGTGTTCCTCTTCGCTCGATCGCAAATGTCTTCGTACCAAGCGCGCCGCCGTAAGGCCTGGCCTTGCCGAGCTTAAGCTGGGCGGAAGATCCCATGTCATGCTTCGTCCGGTCGGAGGTCCCGCCGGCGCTGAACCCACACGAAACAGGGCAGCGGGGAAAGTGAGTCGCAGAGGGCGTTGGGGTTCAGCTCGCGGAACTCACGTCCGGCACCTTGACGCCCAATTCCTCCGCCAGACGGGTTAAGGCAGCCCAGTTACCCTCGTCCAGGGGAATCCCCTTCGCCTTTCGCTCCCAAAGCGTACGACGTTCGGGGTCCCCCGGCAGCAGCACCGGCCCCCTTCCCTCCGCCGTAGGACAACTGCGGACGTACTCGATGAGTTCGCGAGCCTGCTGCAAAAAGTGGTCGCGACCCGCGAACTGTTCCGGCTCGATGACAAGAGCGAACAGGTCGTTTCCAAGCGGCGGCTCGGGATTGGGCCGTGCGACCTGACCACCCGACAAGCCCGCAGCCAGAATGTCGATCACCAACCCAAGGCCGAATCCTCTGTACGCCTTCTCCCCGCCGAACGGCAGAATCGCACCCGGCGGCTCCCTATAGAGGACGTTCGGATCGGTGGTGGGCATTCCTTCCGAGTCGACCAGCCAACCAGGGGGACAGGGTTGTCCCGCAATCCGGCGCACCCTCACCTTGCCCTCTGCGACAACCGCCGTGCAGAAATCCAGGATGATTGGATCACTGCCGGTGGGAACGCCGAAGCAGATTGGGTTCGTCCCCAGTCGCGGCGCTTTCCCGCCAGGCGGCGCCACCCGCTGGGCTGCACCATGCGTGTTCACCAGGAACAGCGATACGAACCCCTCCGCGGCCGCCTCCTCGGCGTATTCCCCCACTCTCCCGATGTGCCCCATCCGCTGCGCCGCGGCACAGGCGACGCCATTGCGAGCCGCGAGGGACATGAGTTTCTCCAGCAGCCGATGCATCTGAACCTGGCCCAGGCCCCACCCCGCATCGACGACCAGATGACACGGCCCCCGCGCGACGACCTCCAGTTGGGCGTCCAGATTTATCCGTTCTTCGCGAATCGCCTCAACATAGTACGGGATCCGCATGACGCCGTGGGAATCGTGCCCACGCAGGTTCGACTCCACAAGGGAACGGGCTACCGTTACCGCCTGATCGTGGGGAACTCCCGCGGCTTCCAGAAGACGCCGAGCGAAATCTTCCAACCGGTGTGCTTCAACAACGATCATCCTGCCCCCAGCCTCGTCTTGCTTGGCCGAATCCTCGCTTTTCGCTGGCACAATTCTAGAGCGAACCCCGCCCAGGACGTGGATGGACCAACAAGCCAGCCAGCACCTCAAAAGCCCCAGGACACCCAAAAGTCCTGCTGCTCGGCCCCTCTCCGGGAACGTGGGCCTTAAGCGCACGGCGCCTCTGCCTGCTTTGTTGCGCCACGCACCGCCGGCACCTGGAGCCCCCGCCGACGGCTCAGTATACTTGCACGCAGCGGAACGGCGACTCGACAGGCGAACTGGTCAGGAAACGAGCGATCGAATCTACCGTTTCAAGGAAGAGCCGCAGCAGAGATCTCCGGGACAGGCGGGAGCCTGAGAGAAGACAGCTACTGCGGGGACGGAGAGATAATTCCCTGGGCATATCCGAAGCGAGCTTTCATGAGCGAGGCGAATCATGCCACGAAGCCAACGCGTCACCGTCCATGCCCTTCGAAGGATGAAGGACGAAGGCAAGAAGATCGCCATGCTCACCGCCTACGACTACTACACCGCCCGCATCCTGGACGAATGTGGCGTCGATATCCTGCTGGTCGGCGACACCGTCGGAATGGCTTTCGCCGGTCATGACACCACTCTGGGAGTGCGGCTGGACCACATCGTTTACCACTCGGAAATCGTGGCACGGGCTGCGCAGCGTGCCATGGTGGTAGCCGACATGCCGTTCCTCACCTACCAGTTGACCATCGAAACAGCGGTACAGAACGCCGGTCGTCTCGTGCAAGACGGAAAGGCACACGCGGTCAAGCTGGAAGGGGGGCGGGCGATGGTACCCGTGATCAAGCGGATCCTTCGCGCCGGTATCCCGGTCATGGGGCATATCGGGCTGACCCCCCAATCGGTGCACCGATTTGGAGGGTTCCGGGTGCAGGGGAAGGACGAGGAATCTGCACAACGCCTGAAGGATGCTGCTCGGGCGCTCGAAGACGCGGGCTGCTTCGCGATCGTCCTGGAGGCGATCCCCCGTCAGCTCGCTGCGGAAATCACCGCCGGGCTGCGTATCCCGACCATCGGCATCGGTGCCGGGCCAGATTGTGACGGGCAGGTACTGGTGACCCCGGACATGCTCGGCCTAACCGGCTTCGCAGCCAAGTACCTCAAACACTACGCCAACCTGCGGCAGGTGATCACGGACGCGGTCACGCAGTACGTGAAAGAGGTCAAAAGCGGAGAGTTCCCGGGGCCGGAGCACTGCTACGAATAGGCCATCGCTCGGCCCCGTGGGATTTCTGTCCAGCTCTATGTCCCCCTTTTCGACGTTGGGCCCGGTCGATAGGACACGGAGGGGTCGGCGGATCAGCCCCGAAGCCCCCTGGACACCGCTACCGGATACTCTGGCAAACCGGGCGGCGGCAGATCAGGGCCGCGTGCCCCCCACTCGCATTCCCACACGGCGAACCGGGGGTAGCGGATTCGCACCGATCCACCTCGGTCGCCGGCTCACGCAGGGGAGGCGAGCTTTGGGGCTCAACCTGAGGCCACGCGGTTGCCGCAGGAAGGGGATCTGCGGTTAGACTTAACGTATCGTCTCCGGTGCAAACCACTGAAGGCCCGGACAAAGCGGCACCAGCACGGAAGGTAAGCCGTCCCAGTCCAGCACCGTGACTGTTGTCTGGAGAGGTGCGGACCACCCAAAAGGATGAGTTGAAATGTGCGCGCTCGATCATCGGCTATACCGCAGCAAATGGAGAACCACACTCGTCGGGGCGTTTGGGGTTCTTGCTTTTGCCGCCGGTTTCAGTCTCCTCCCCCTTCTGGACATCACCGTGCAATCTCGGGAAAAGCCGGTTCCGCTGTTTAAACCGGCCGCCCTGGCCGTCTCGCCAGATGGCCACAGCGTGTACGTCGCCGGCGCAGGCGACGGGTCAATCGCAGTGATCGACGTTTCCTCCAACGAAGTTCGGACGATAGTCGCCGTTGGAGGGTCACTTGCTGACATCGCATGCAGCGACCACGGCGACCTCGTGATCGCGTCCGATAAGGCTGCCTCGCGGCTCCACG
>Ga0256839_1001702_pt1 | contig 26140 bp, 21 predicted proteins | sample 354166metaG_FD_185968 | JGI IMG/M metagenome (GOLD analysis project Ga0256839, IMG submission 185968) | Hydrothermal vent microbial communities from Mid Atlantic Ridge, Atlantic Ocean - 354-166 | ecosystem: Environmental > Aquatic > Marine > Hydrothermal vents | place: Atlantic Ocean: Mid... | reverse complement strand
GCTTGCCCTGCGGAAAAGCAAAGCGTTACATTTACCATTGTGCCTTCATCGGATAATTCTTTACATACTTTCAGACCATCGGGAGTAAGCGGGACTTTTACCGCTACATGGTCGGCGATTTTGCGAAGGACTTCCGCTTCTTTGCGCATAGTTGCATAATCTGTGGCGGCGACTTCCGCGCTAACAGGCCCGCTTACTATCTCAGTTATTTCCTTGATTAGCGGTAGAAACTCCCTGCCTGATTTTGCGATGATAGATGGATTAGTTGTTACACCATCCAAAAGACCAGTTGCTGCCAAATCTTTGATTTCATTAATATCTGCGGTATCGACAAAAAATTTCATGCTGTTATCCTTAAGTTCTTGATTTAATAATAGAGTGACATATATCTATCAAATGCAGGATAATTTACAAGAAAAACTATTTAAAGAAGGTGAGCTTTCATGTATGCGCGTGCTTGTGCCATATCCTGTTGATAAGGCTTATGATTATATTGTGCCGCCTAATATGAATGTAGGGCAGGGGGATTATGTTTGCGTACCGCTTGGTAATCGCGCTGTTACGGGCGTTGTATGGGGGGAGGCTAGTGGCGATACTAATCCCAAAAAGCTTAAAAGCATAATTTCCAAATATGATATTGACGCTATGCCGCGCGTTCATCGTGATTTTATTGACTGGGTTTCGGGATATGTTCTTGCGCCTAAAGGCTTGGTTTTGAAGATGTCTTTAAGCGCGAAAGGCGGGCTTGATAAGCCAAAGCCTGCAAAGGGTTATAGGGTGGTTGAGGGCAGAGTATCAAGTAAAGGCTTATCACCAAAACGCCAAAAAGTCCTTGATATCATGAGTGATGGCACTATGCGCATTGCTTCTGAAATTGCGGAATTGGCAGGATGTAGCGCGGCTGTTATTCGCGCTATGGCGGGTAAGGGGTTGCTTGATGAGGCGGCTATATTTACCCCCGCTCCTTGCATTTATCCTAAATATGAAATTGGCTCGGTGGATTTATCAGAAGATCAACAAGGTGTAGCTGATGAGCTATGCGACGGCGTTAGCTCTGGCAAGGCTAGCGTATCATTGCTTGACGGGGTTACGGGCGCGGGTAAGACCGAGGTTTACTTCGAGGCAGTGGCGCGGGCATTAAAAGAAGGCAAACAAGCGCTTATTATGCTGCCTGAAATTGCGCTATCTAATGCTTTTTTAGAGAGGTTTAAGGCGCGTTTTGGTTGTTATCCTGCGCTTTGGCACTCACATCTTACGCCAAATCAGCGCAAATTGGCTTGGCGCGGAGTTGTTACGGGCGATACGCGCGTGGTCGTGGGCGCACGCTCTGCCTTGTTCTTGCCGTATAAAAATCTCGGCTTGATCGTGGTGGATGAAGAGCATGACCCCGCCTATAAGCAAGAAAACGGCGTTATATATAATGCGCGAGATATGGCGGTTGTGCGCGGGTCTTTGGGTAAGATTCCAGTCGTGCTGGTTTCTGCTACGCCATCGCTGGAGACTATGATTAATGCTTGGGAAAAACCAAATGGTGAGGAAAAATACAAACACCTTGTATTAGAGAGCCGTTATGGTGGGGCAACTCTGCCCGATATAGCCGTGGTGGATTTGCGCATTGATAAGCCTGATCGCCAGTGTTTCCTATCTAAAACCATGATTGATGAGGTGCAAAAAACTTTGGATGCGGGTGAGCAAGCGTTATTGTTTTTGAATCGCAGGGGCTACGCGCCTTTGACTTTGTGCCGTACTTGCGGTCATCGGATGGAATGCCCGCGCTGCACCGCTTGGCTGGTGGAACATAAGCGCAGCGGGCGGCTGCATTGTCATCATTGTGGCTACAACTTGCCTGTGCCAAAAGATTGCCCTGAATGTAATGACTCAGATAGTTTTGCAGCATGCGGGCCGGGTGTAGAGCGAATATTTGAAGAGGCAAAGGTAAACTTTCCTGATGCGCGAATTATGATACTTGCCAGTGATATGGCAGAAAATAACGAGGATATGAAAGCAATGCTTGCCGAAATTATTGCGGGCGGCGTTGATATCATTGTTGGCACGCAAATTATTGCTAAGGGGCATCATTTCCCTAATCTTACATTTGTGGGCGTTGTGGACGCTGATTTAGGCTTAAAAGGCGGGGATTTGCGCGCGGCAGAGCGAAGCTATCAGGTTTTGCATCAAGTTGCAGGCAGAGCTGGGCGCGAGCAGAAAAAGGGCAGGGTGCTGCTGCAAAGCTGGATGCCTGATAACCGCATTATGAAAGCTATGGCGGGGAGTAGCCGCGATGATTTTTTGAGCGTGGAAGCTGCAGAGCGTGAGGCTGCTAATATGCCACCATACAGCCGATTGGCAGGGGTTATTATAGCGGGCAGGGATGAAAGCATGGTGCAAAATGTAGCTAAAGAGCTTGGGCGCAGCGCCCCGCAAGGCATTAGCGATGAGGGGTTTAAGGTGCAAACGCTAGGGCCCGCGCCTGCGCCGCTCGCTCGCTTGCGCGGGAATTACCGCTACCGATTATTAGTCCGCGCGGATAAGAATGTGAATATCCAAAAGACGCTGGCTCATTGGGTGGGGGCTATCAAAGTGCCTTCAAATGTTCGAGTTTATATTGATATCGACCCGCAAAGTTTTCTTTAAGGTTTTGATTTGTTTAGTTTTTTAGATAAGAATTTAATATTTCGCTTAAATGGATATAACATCCATCCGAAATAGCTTCTTGCAGGAAAAGTCTTTTGCTCAATTGGGGATAGCCCATATTTATCTGGTAATTCTTCAGGGTGATAATATGAGCCAAACAGCAAGTCCAAAAATGGGAATGAGCCACAAAAATTAGTGTTGTAAGCTTCCTTTTTAGTAGCATGATGCCAGCGATGGTAATGAGGCGATGCTAAAATATATCGCAATGGCTTGCTGAATTTTAGGTTACAATTCATATGGGTGATATAGTTCATGGCTTTATTTATAAATATAGCCCCAATAAATCCCATGCCAGAAAATCCGAATATATATAATATGAAGCTAGTGAATAATGTTGCTGCTAACAAATCTATTGGGTGCAGGCGAAATCCTGTGATCCATGTTATTTGCGTCGCACTATGATGCATTGAATGGTAGCTCCACATATAAAAATGGGTAAAGCGATGACGCCAATATGTTGCAAAATCTAATATAACAGCTCCCAATATAATTTGAATGGCAAGCGGCAGGCTTTGGATTTGCTCGGCGAAGGGCTGGTTTGGTATAAGGGGTTTTAGTGCTATATCAACAATATATAGGCTTAATATCACAATAAGAGGGATGAATATAAACATATTGATGATAGCAGTTGTTAGCTCTACCCTCATATCATCTTTGAATATCCCCTTGATTTTTTCTGCGGGTTTTATGCGCTCAATTAACGTGAATATTGCGCCAATAATTATAAGCTCTATAAAATCTGGAAGTGAGTCGTTAAATGATTCTATTATGTTTTCCATTAATAAGTACTGACCTTAATCATTAAAAATACTGCCGTTATTAATATTTTCAAAGTGCTTATATATATAAATACTATTGACGCTTTTCATCTTTAACAACACATCAATATCTCCATTTATGAAGTGGCGTGATATATAAGGAAATACGGATCGTAGCGTATTATCTGTATTTTTCGAGAATTTATTTCTAAAAGTAGGTGATGTAATAAAGTTAGCAACCAAGACGGCTTTGTCATTCATATGATCTTTTATCTCTGTGAAAAACTCTTGCGTTACCAAATGCTCTGGTATGCTAAGCCCTCCTAGATACGCATCAAGCAATATAACATCAAATTTCATATCTGTTTTAGTTAGGTAAGCGCGCGCAGGCAGGGGGTAGAATGTTTTATTGTCCTTTAGTTTTTCTTTAAGCAGATATTTCTCGGATATTTCCTTTAGGTCTTTATCAATATCGATGTAGATATAATTATTCTTTTCATCATTGTGACCGAAGGTAAAGCCGCCCGCGCCAATTATAAGGATATTTTTAGGCTCGGCATTTTTTGGTATAGAATCTATAGCCACGCGCTCTGCAAATTCAATATATCTGTGTTTTTCACCTGTTTTGGAATATTTAGACGAGTCATTTCCGTTTATTTGAAGATGGGGCGTGCCTTCATCATCATGCATAATTATCATAGTGCTATATTTATTGTTTTTTACAATGTTAAGAATTTCCATAGCAGTATTAGAGTTTAATATTATGGAGAAAATTAAAATCATAATCATTGTTACGGTTATGTTGCGAGTTCTCTTGCTCCCTAAAATGATAATCAATATAAATAACATTGCAAAAATGACAATGACGCTGTTATTTACGCCTATTAGGCTCATAAGTACTAGCGTTGTAACTATAGAGCCTGCGAATGATCCCATGGTAGAGATAAACAGCATGCGACCAGTATTGCGCGATAGTTTTTCTTTGGAAAAATAGTTGCTAACTAGCGGTATAGTTTGACCCAGCAAATACATTGGCGTTACAAGGAATATAAGGCAATAAATAGTGGTTTGCACTATGTTATTATTAATTCCAAGCTCTCTAAGCCCAAAGAAAAAGAACATCAGTATGAAATAGCTTAAAGCGGGGAGCAGGAACGCTGCGGCGATTATAATATTGAGTAGTAGCTTTTTTCGTATTGTCCTGTAATTACCAGATCGATTTTTTATATTAAATCGCCCGCCCGAGTAATATCCAAAGGCAACTGGCATTAAAACCGCGGCTATAACTATTGCGAATATATCAGTGCCGCTGCCTATAAAGGGGATCATTTGTCTCATGGCTAGCAGCTCTGACGATAATATTATATAACCCTCAAGTGCTATAACTATAAAAATAAACAATGTGTTATCTAGTTTTTTCACTTTATATATATCCTACGGCTTCATGCTTTTTGGCTTATCATAGAATACAGTGTTTTTGTTATCCGTATAGACGCTCCCCTTGTCATAACTTTCTTCATGGCGGTAAATATAGGCAACATTAGCCATTAACCGTTCGCTATCAGACCACATGTTATAGTTTTCATTAATGACTTGGCGCGAGACATGGGGGAACACTGATCTTAATGTATTATCAATATTGCGCGTAAACTGGTTATTAAAATGCGGCGATAATATCATGTTAGAAATCAATATTGCGCCATCTTTTAGATGGGATTTAACTTGCTTGAAAAACTCTTGAGTTACGAGCATCTCAGGAATGCTTGCCCCGCCAAGATAAGCATCAAGATAAATCACATCATATTTTTGGGTCGTAGAGTTTAAAAATGCGCGCGCGGGCTTTGGAACGAATATTTTGTTATCGCCTATCGGCTCTTGCAGGATATATCTTTCTGCAACCTCGAGAAGGTCTTTATCTATATCAACATAAGTGTAGCTATTGGTTTTATCTTGATGACCAAATGTAAAGCCGCCCGCGCCAATAACAAGTATGTCTTTGGCAGGAATAGAGTTCATAATAGGAGAGATAGCAAGTCTTTCCGCAAATTCTATATAGTCATGCTTTTTGCCTGCATCATTATATCTTGATGAGTTATTTCCATTTATATAAAGCTCACGATTGCCATTTTTAAGCGTGCCAGCAACTATTGTCGCATACTGGTTGTTTTTCTTGATATGGTAGTAGTTCATAACCCCATCAGAGTTAAATAGCAGCGCAAGCAATGCAACTACGAAAATATATAGCACTGATTTTGAAAATCGTTTCTTGCTAAGCATTAATACGAGCACCGCTAGTAGCACGAAATTAAGGCTTACAGTGTGGTGAACTCCTATTACTGCCATTAGCACTAATGTTGATAATATAGCCCCCAAAAATGATCCAACAGTTGAGAAAAACAGTATTTTCCCCGTAATTTTTGACAGTTTTTCTTTGGAGAAGAAATTACTGACTAAAGGGACTGTCTGACCAAGTAAATATACAGGAATAACAAGGAATAATATCGAATAGATAGAAGTTTGCAGCAATCTATCGTCTATCCCAAGGCTAGGCAGTAACGTAAAAAACCACAGCACGAAATGGTGCGACATACCGATTAGCAAGATCGTTGCCGATATCAATATATTAAGAATAAGCTTGGCTCTTATAGTTATATAGTGACCAAAAAACATGCGAGGCTTAAACCGCCCGCCATATTGGTAGCCAAATGCAAGCGGCATTAAAACGGCGGCAATTATTATGGATACAGTGTCTGTCCCGCTTCCGACATATGGTATGGTTTGGCGTATGGCTAGTAACTCTGTTGAAAGGACGATATAGCCTTCTATTATTATTATGGCAAAAAGCATTAAAGTTTGGTGCAGTGTTCTCATTAAATCTCTATCCAAATTATTACATGCGCAGTATAGTATGTTTTTTTATTAATATTCAAAGTATAAAAGATAATTTTTATGATTAAGATTTTACCAAGCCATTTGCCTAGGGAATTAACCTCTTATGATCTGCTTAAGGCGCTGGCAATTATACTTATGGTGATTGATCATGTGGGGCATCATTTCTACCCTGATGAGATGTGGTTTAGGGTCGTTGGGCGGCTATGTATTCCTATATGGTTTTTTCTAATCGGCTATGCTAAAACCACGGAATTAACCAAATCATTATGGGTTGGCGGGGTTATCATTGCTATCTCTGGAATTATATCGGGGCAATTTTTACTGCCGCTTAATATATTATTTACCATCATTATATTTCGTTATATCAGGACTGCTACAGTAATGCGGAGCTTTTATTCTGCTGATGGACTGCGCGGTATGTATTTTATATTACTGCTCTTGACCTTGCCAAGCGCTGTTTTATTTGAATATGGCACTAGCGTGATGCTGTTTGTGCTGATTGGTTACATGACGCGAAACAAAGAAGAAGTTCAAAAAAATATAGAGCCACAATATTTGAATATATTCTTTATTGTCTCATTTTTTACATTTTTCATCATTCAAGGCGTGTCGTTGCCTTCATTGTCTAACTATCAAGCAGCATTTATGTTTGTCGGGCTTGCGCTTATAGGCTTTATGCTGTGGAATTTTAAGCCCGCAATATATATTGATGCGGATAGGCATATGGCGAGATCGCTTATTTGCTTGATCCAGTTTATGGGGCGCAGAACGCTAGAGATATATGTGGCGCATATTCTGATATTCCGCGGCGTTTCTATGTATTTATATCCTGATAAATATGGCTTTATGGATTGGAATTACATGCCCCAAAACTCTGTTTCGATGTTTATGTAGAATTATTACATGATTTAATAGAGTTTTACTTGTCATGCTGGTTATGTTGTGCTAATTCTCCCCTCAAATAATTTTTAATAACTTTTAGAGTAAAAATATAAAGGGTTTAAAAACGTGACATCGTCTTCGACTGTTTCTTCTGTTGTACTCTCCCGTTATGCGGGCGCACTCTTGGATTTGGCTGAAAAAGCTGGTCTTGTTAAAGATACTCAAAAAGATTTGCGCGAAATTGAGGTTATGATTGATGGCTCTGAGGAATTAGGACGTTTTGTTTCTTCACCGCTTGTTTCTAAAATAGCGCAAGAAAAAGCCATTGCTGATATCGCTAGCAAGGCTAAATTAAACAAATTAACTCAGAATTTCTTGGGAGTTCTTGTGCAAAATCGCCGATTAAACGCGCTGGGCGGTATTATCGGGGCGTATAATAAGGCTGTGTCCGTGCGCTCTGGCGAAGTATCTGTTCGCGTTGAGACAGCAGTTAAGCTCACGGCGGCTCAGGAAAAAGATTTTAAAAAGAAGCTTTCCGCAACTATTGGCTCTGACGTTCTTGTTGAAACAATAGTCGATCCCGATATATTGGGAGGAATGATAGTTACTGTTGGATCTTACATGGTTGACGATTCTGTCCGCCGTAAGCTAGAGCGTTTAGGCTCTGCTTTGAAGCAAGGTTCTAATCAAAATAATTCTCAAAACTTAAAAGAGGTAGTGTAATGGAAATTAAAGCAGCAGAAATTTCGGATATTTTAAAGAAGCAAATCGCAGATTTCGGCGCACAAGCTGATGTCGCGGAAATAGGTCAGGTCTTATCTGTCGGTGATGGCGTGGCGCGTGTTTATGGTCTTGATAATGTTCAAGCGGGTGAGATGGTGGAATTTTCTAGCGGCGTTAAAGGCATGGCTCTTAACCTTGAGGCGGACAATGTCGGCGTTGTGCTATTCGGTAGTGACCGCGAGATTAAAGAGGGCGATATTGTTAGGCGTACTGGTCAAATAGTTGAAGTTCCAACTGGTCGCGAATTATTGGGGCGCGTTGTTGATGGGCTTGGTAATCCAATTGATGGGAAAGGGCCTATCAAGGCTTCATCATCTAGCCGTATCGAGGTAAAAGCGCCGGGCATTATTCCTCGTAAATCTGTGCATGAGCCAATGCAAACAGGTCTTAAGGCGATTGATGCGCTTGTTCCGATTGGTCGCGGTCAGCGTGAGCTTATCATTGGTGATAGACAAACTGGTAAGACCGCTGTTGCCGTGGACGCTATTATTAATCAAAAAGCTATTAATTCGTCGCCAAATGAGAAAGAGCATCTGTATTGTGTTTATGTCTCTATAGGTCAAAAACGCTCAACAGTAGCGCAGCTTGTGAAAGAATTGGAAGAGCAGGGCGCAATGGAATATTCTATTGTCGTTGCGGCAACCGCTTCTGATCCAGCTCCTTTGCAGTTCCTTGCTCCTTATTGCGGGGCGGCTATGGGCGAGTATTTCCGTGATAATGGTATGCATTCACTTGTAATATATGATGATTTATCAAAACAAGCCGTTGCGTATCGCCAAATGTCATTGCTACTTCGCCGCCCTCCGGGTCGTGAAGCTTATCCTGGTGATGTTTTCTATATTCACTCTCGCTTGCTTGAGCGTGCTTGTAAGCTTTCGGATGAGCATGGCGGCGGTTCTATGACTGCCCTGCCGATCATTGAAACTCAGTCAGGTGATATCTCTGCTTATATCCCGACTAACGTTATTTCGATTACAGATGGTCAGATTTTCCTTGAAACAGGTTTGTTCTTTAAGGGGATTCGCCCCGCTATTGATGTTGGCGCGTCTGTATCTCGCGTTGGCTCTGCCGCGCAGATTAAGGCGATGAAACAAGTTGCAGGCACAATCAAGCTTGACCTTGCACAATATCGTGAGATGGAAGCATTCGCGCAATTTGCGTCTGATCTTGATGCATCTACGCAAAAATTATTGGCGCGTGGCGCGCGTTTGACATTGCTGCTTAAGCAACCTCAATATAGCCCGCTAGCCGTGGAAGAGCAGGTGGCTGTTCTTTACGCTGGAACGCGTGGATATCTTGATAGCGTGGCGATTAATGACGTAGAAGAATATGAGCATCGCTTGCTTGAAGTATTACGTAGCGCAGGCTCTGAGATACTTGCAAATATTGCAAAAGAGAAAAAGCTTGATAATGCTATTGAAGCTAGCCTTAAGGCGTTTCTTGATGACTTCACAAAAGGTTTTTCTAGCGCAAAAGAGGCAGCTTAAAAAGGAGCTTTGGTAAATGCCAAGTTTAAGAGATTATCGTGACCGTATTACGTCGGTTAAATCTACTAAAAAGATAACTTCTGCTATGAAAATGGTGGCAGCCTCTAAGTTGCGCCGCGCTCAGGGACAAGCGGAAGCCGCGCAGCCATATGCACTTGCTATGGCGGGGATGCTAACTCGCTTATCTGCAAATGTTGTTGTAAATGCGGCTAGCCCCAAATTATTGGCGGGAACTGGATCAGATCAGCGGCATTTGATTATTGTTGTGACATCTGATCGCGGGCTTTGTGGCGGCTTTAATTCTAACTCTGTTAAATGCGCGAGAAATAAGATAAACGAGCTTAAAAGAGCTGGAAAAGATGTGTCAATTGTCTGCGTTGGTCGTAAAGGTTATGACCTTCTATCGCGCGAATTTCCTAAAGATATTATCCATTCCTTCAAAGGTGTTTTTGGCAAAAAAGGTGTGGAATACGCCCAAGCTCATAAAATAGCTCAATATGTGCTTGATCGGTTAGATGATAATGAGTTTGATATTTGTAGTCTTGTTTACAATAGTTTCCACTCGGTAATGGTGCAAGAACCTTCTTGTGTGCAACTAATCCCTTTTCAAGAAGCTCTCATTGAGGGTTTATCTGAAGAAATTGACAAAGAGGTTGAGAGGGCTGTTAAATCTCCATATAGCTTTGAGCCTTCAGAAGAAGAGATTTTGGCGAAATTATTGCCGCGTAATCTTGGTATTCAGATATTCCGCGCTATGCTTGATAGCTCTGCTGGTGAGCAAGCAGCGCGTATGACCGCGATGGATAACGCAACGCGCAATGCTGGGGATATGATTGGTGACCTTACATTGAAATATAACAGAGCGCGCCAAGCCTCTATTACTAAAGAATTAATTGAAATTATTTCAGGGGCGGAAGCCGTTTAAAGGAGTTTAGTCATGAAGAAAATATATCTATCTTTAATTGTTATTTTATTTGCCTTTCCAGTAATCGCCGAGGAAGCTAATATTGATGATTTAAAATTTCCTTCATCTGATTGGAATCTTAATCTACTGGATGGTGCGAGCGCTGGTGGAAGTATGCTTGCAGATATTGAATATTTTGAAGTTGCGCCACCGCCCTCTAATTCTTCTGAGGAAACCAAGAAAGAGCTGGAATATCTTATTGAAATTGCAAAGACTGAGCGCACAAAGGATAACGTTGCGCGTATTCATTATGAGAATAATGGCGGTAAGGCTCATGAGTTTTTCTTGAAAGAGGGGCTTATTGATGCTGCTAATTATAAAACCGTTGAGTTGCTTAAAATGATTGATGTTGATCATATGTATTTTATTTTGGAGCGTAAGAAGCATTTCTCTCGCCCGCGTCCAAGTCATCTTGCCGCTGAATTAGGTATGGATTTATCATTGGTTATATCAAATCCAGGGCATCCCGCTTATCCATCAGGTCATGCTAGCCAGACTTATATGGTTGCGCTGGTTTTAGCTGATTTTGACCCTGAAAATGCAGAAATATATAAGCAGTTTGCAGTTGATGTTGCGCATCGCCGTGAAATTGCTGGTGTTCATTATGTGAGTGATAGCGTTTCTGGTCGCCAGCTTGCCGTTGATGTTTTGGCGAAATTGCGCACAATTCCTGCATTTGAAAAAAAGTTTCAAGCTGCTAAGTTGTCTTATGTTAAGCCTAGTTTGAAAACAGATAATAATGCTGAATAATAATTTTATAAAAATTCTATAGAAGAGGAAGTAAAAATGGCAAAAGCTAAAAAAACAGAAGCAACAGGTAAGGTGCTACAAGTGCTTGGCGCGGTTGTTGATGTGCAGTTTGAAGATGGCGGAGTTCCTGCCATACTTAATGCATTGCACACGGAAAATAATGGTCAGAAATTGGTATTGGAAGTTGCCCAGCATCTTGGTGAGAATACAATTCGCGCGATTGCTATGGATATGACGGATGGTCTTGCGCGCGGCGCGGCGGTTGTTGATACTGGCGATCAAATTCAAGTTCCTGTTGGTCCTGAAACTCTTGGGCGTATTATGGACGTTGTTGGTAATGAAATTGATGAAGGCAAGCCAATTAAAACCAAGTCTCATTGGGGTATTCATCGCGAAGCTCCAGCATTTGCAGAGCAAGCAACGGATACTGAAATTCTTGTGACAGGTATTAAAGTTGTTGACCTTCTTTGTCCTTATTCAAAGGGCGGTAAAATTGGCTTGTTTGGCGGGGCTGGTGTTGGTAAAACCGTTACCATCATGGAGCTAATTAACAATATCGCAAAGGGTCATGGTGGCGTGTCTGTGTTTGGCGGCGTTGGTGAACGTACTCGTGAGGGTAACGATCTTTACCATGAAATGATTGAATCTGGAGTTATTAAGCAAGGTAATCATGAAGAATCAAAAGTTGCGCTTGTTTACGGTCAGATGAATGAGCCTCCGGGCGCTCGCGCTCGCGTTGCTTTGTCTGCTCTTACAATGGCGGAATATTTTCGTGATGAAGAGGGGCAAGATGTTTTGTTCTTCCTTGATAATATTTTCCGCTTTACTCAAGCGGGCGCGGAAGTGTCTGCTCTACTTGGGCGCATTCCATCTGCTGTTGGTTATCAGCCTACTTTATCTACTGAAATGGGGCAAATGCAAGAGCGCATTACATCTACTAATAAGGGTTCGATCACATCGGTTCAGGCGGTTTACGTTCCTGCGGATGACTTGACCGATCCTGCGCCCGCAACTACCTTCTCTCACCTTGATGCGACAACTGTTTTGTCTCGTCAAATTGCAGAACAGGGCATTTATCCAGCGGTTGATCCGCTTGATTCAACTTCACGTATTCTTGATCCTCGCATTATCGGGGAAGAGCATTATGAGGTGGCAAATGCGGTTCAGCGCACACTTCAAAGCTATAAGAATTTACAAGATATTATTGCTATTTTGGGTATGGATGAGCTTTCAGAAGATGATAAATTAACAGTGGCGCGCGCTCGTAAGATCCAGCGTTTCTTGTCACAGCCATTCCATGTTGCGGAAGTATTTACTGGCTCGGCTGGAATATTCGTATCGCTAGAAGATACGATTAAGGGCTTTAAGGCTATCGTCGCGGGTGAGTATGATCACTTGCCAGAAGCTGCGTTTTATATGACAGGTACTATTGAGCAAGTTGTTGAAAAGGCTACGAAAATGGCACAAGAAGCCGCATAAACTTCCAACATTAAAGCGTGGATAGCTGTTAGCTCTAGTGTTGTTTTATATAAATATGAGTTGGTTTATTCTAGATAAATTATATATTGTTATCCCCGCGCAGGCGGGGATCTGGTGGTTAATAAAAAGGAATTAGTATAATGAGCAAAGTAATGAATTTTGAATTAGTATCACCAGAAGCCAAGCTTGTGTCCGAGCCGATGTATCAAGTTGAAATACCCGGAGATGATGGCGCGTTTGGCGTTATGGCGGGGCATTGCTCTATCCTTTCATCTTTGCGCGCGGGTGTTGTTACTCTTCATAAGGAAGAGGGCAGCTCTGATAATCGCCGTATATTCATTAATGGTGGTTTTGCTGATGTTAGTGCAGAAAACTGTACCATATTGGCAGAAGAGGCAATAGATGTAGCAGATCTAAGCAAGGAAAGCCTTGAGCAATATCTTACTGATCTTAATGAAGATTTAGGCATCGCAGAAGAAATCCATGATAAAAAACACATTGAAGATAATATTGCCCTAACAAAGGCAAAACTTGCTGCTGTTGCGATTTAGGTTATTTTGTTTCTTTGATCTCTATATGGGTTTTTGTTTCGCTAGGACCCCATTTATCGTTATGTAAGTCAATATGTATATCTTTTTGGCTTGCCATAGATTTTTTAAGGTCATTAATATTATCAGACACGCTAAATAACTTAGTGCATTTATCCGTTATAAAGCGTTCTTTTTGGGCGTTATTGATCCATTTTAACAAATCATCAAATTGCCCGTCAATATTTAAAAGCCCGATATGACGTTGGTGCTTGCCTAGCTGTTTTAGTCCCAAAGCCGTTGCTAGGCAATAACCACTTTTAATGCTTACTTTATCTATGATTATGGTGTCGCCTGAGCAACTTAATATTTTTTCTTCAAAATGTGGGAAGTTATCATTATATTTATCGCTAATTTCAGGAATATCCCATTCCTCAAGCTTATCAAACACATCTTCGGGACTGCTGGCTATTATTAAATGCGCTTGCGATATATCGGGGCATGATTTGATAAAGCTAATAAAATTATCCCAATAATTATCCGTATTAACCAGAATAACGGGCTTTGCATGCAGCCCTAAAGCTCCCCAATATAGGGCTTCTAATACTTCGTCAATAGTGCCAAACCCGCCAGCAAGAGCAATAATAGCATCAGCGCGTTTGAACATTTTGAATTTGCGCTCCCACAAATTAGGGACAAGTATTGTCTCGCTTAAATCGGGGTGTATGCGCTCACTATCTTTGAGTTTTTTCGGTATAATCCCCGTTACATGCGCGCTAGATCTTAAAGCATGATTGGCGACTATCCCCATTAGGCCAGCGTCCATGCCACCATAAACTAGTGACTTACCATGCTCACCGATTAAATTACCCATTTTTTTGGCTGATTCTTTGAATATAGGGCGGCAATGTCCAGAAGAGCCAAGATATATTGTTAAGCTATTTATATTATTCATATATTTGCATCCCTTTGCTCTAAGTGCCAATCCTTGGATTGTTGTATAAAGTTTTTAATTATGCCCATGCCATCAGGGGTAAGTACGGATTCAGGGTGGAATTGAACGCCAAATACAGGGTAGCTTTTATGAGATACCGCCATAACCTCATCTGATTTACTTAGAGCCGTTACCGTTAATGCTTTACTGTTTGATATATCACTTATTAGCGAGTGATAACGTCCAGCCTTCATAGGGTTTGGTATATTTTGGAAAATAGCCGAGCCGTCATGGTCTATAGAGCATGATTTCCCATGTGTAGGTTTTTGCGCGCGCACGGTTTTCCCGCCATATGCCTCGCATATTGCTTGATGACCTAGGCACACGCCCAATATTGGGGTAGAGCTTCCAAGCTCTCTGATTAGCTCAATGCAAATTCCTGCCTCTTGCGGAGTTTTAGGGCCGGGTGATATTATAATAGCAGTGGGGTTAAGTGATTTTATTTCATCAATAGTGATTTTGTCATTACGCCGAATATCAGCATCAAAGCCCAGCTTTTTAACGTAGCGTGCAAGGTTGTGAACAAATGAATCGTAATTATCAATAAGTAAAATCATAGTCTTTTATCATTAAAATGAGTTGAAAATAGCATAAGCCTTATCCAGAGTTTCTTGATATTCTTCGGATGGGTTAGAGTCCGCCACTACTCCGCCGCCAGTTTGCAAGCTTACCTTGTTATCTTCATACACCAATGTTCTGATAAGGATATTTGTATCCATATAATCATCAAAACCGATATAGCCGATAGAGCCGCAATATGCGCTGCGCCTTGTTGGCTCAAGCTCTTCGATAATCTCCATAGCGCGGATTTTTGGCGCTCCCGTAATTGATCCCCCTGGAAAGCAAGCCCGCAGCAAGTCCAGCGCATTTTTATCATGCGATAATTTTGCCTGAATAGTGGAGACAAGGTGATGAACACTAGCAAATGTTTCAAGCTCGCACAAACCAGATACATCTACTGAATGTTCCTCGCATACTTTTGATAAATCATTACGCATTAAATCAACAATCATAGTGTTTTCTGAACGGTCTTTTTCACTAGAGCTAAGCTCTTTTTTATAAGCGCAATCTTGGGTGAAATCGCTTACATGCGGGCGCGTTCCTTTGATAGGGCATGTTTCAACATTTCTATCGCGAGCAGTGATAAAACGCTCGGGCGAGGTTGAGGCAATCTTTATATTACCGATATTCATATATGCGGAAAATGGTGCAGGATTTACTTCCCTCATATGCAAATAATGTATGAAAGGGTCGAAATCATCGGGCAGCTCCGCGTCAAAACGTTGAGATATATTGGCTTGAAAAACATCACCATCATGGATGTAATTAATTACTTTTTGAACTTGCTCTTTATAGCTTTTCTTATCAAAATTCGATGACCAGTCTAGCTTGTTTGCCTTATACTTGGGGGCTTTTATATCCTTTGAGAATAACTCTATCAAAAACTCGCGTTTTTTGACGGCTTCGTCTTCGCTACGCGCATGAGTGAATATATAGCTCTTTTTTAATAAATGGTCGTGAGCTAGCACTTGGTCATAAATGCCAACTGCCATGTCAGGAACGCTCCCGCATGAGGCGGCAATAGCGGGGAGGTCTTCTAAATAACGCCCTAAATCATAGCCAAATAACCCCGCCGCGCCGCCTTGGAATGGCGGCATATTGGGGATATGTTTAGTATCGCAAATCCATGATTTTATCCGTGATTGAAGCAGTAAAAACGGATCTCCAGTTATAGATAGCTTTTGCTCCCAATTTGTGACCGTGATTTCTCCGTTTATTGCTTCGATAGTTTCAATGGGGCTGCACATGACAAAGCTATAACGGCTGTTCGGGTGTTTTCGATCTGAGCTGTCGAGCAGCAAAGAATAGGGCATATGCTTCACGCATGAAAATGCCTTAAGGTAATCTATGCCCGTAATGTCATGTATAAATGGTTTCATTCATAAAATCCTTTAATCTCTGAAATTGCATCGCTAAGCCCTGTTTTAATTATATCAGTGCTTTCAGGGAATGCACCATATAAACGAGATGGTAGCATAGAATCAAGCATCACAAACACGCCCTTATCATCGCTTTTGCGAATTAGTCGCCCGAAAGCCTGCTTTAATTTAAGGCGGGTGAGCATCTCATTATAACGCTGTTTGCCAAATTCGGCGCAGCGCGCTTTATGCAAAAGGCTCGGTCTATGCCATGGCACGCGATCAAACACCAGCAGTCTTAAAGATTCACCCGGCACATCCACCCCATCGCGCACCGCGTCCGTTCCAAGCAAGCATGAATTAACATCATCGCGGAAAATATCAATTAGCGTTCCCGTATCCATATCATCCATATGTTGGGCGTAGAGATGGACATGCGCAGCCTCTAATGGCAGGGCAATGCGCCCATGCACGGCGCGCAGCCTGTTTATCGCGGTAAACAGCCCTAAAGCTCCGCCGCCGCTTGCAATAAATAAAGCCTGATAAGCCGCCGCCACTTGGTCAAGGTCGTTCTTGTTCACATCATTAATGATAAATACTTTCGAATTTTTGGCGTAATCAAACGGCGAGTCGTAATGACTTAGCTTTGGCTCATTGGTTAAAAATCCTGCTCCGCTTCGCTCTAGCCCGCTTTTCCAGTTAAGCTCTTCATTATTAGTGCTATCACGCAGCGTAGCAGAAGTTACGCTCATCCCATGTAAATGCGGCTTTATGCTATCGGCAAATGGCTTCATAGGGTCAATATAATGACGATAGATCCCAACATCCCGTGACTTGCCGTCAATGCGTTCAATCTCCATCCAGTCAACGAATCCCTCGGTTATAGCTCCATTTTCTAGCGTATCCAGCATCGCAATCCAGCTTTTCAAAGTAAGTGAGCCGCGCCGCTCCATAGAAGAGCAAATAGCGTCAATACGCCGCCTTGTGTCACCTGTCATCTCGCCTTGATCGTCATTAAGGCGTTTCATCATAATTTTAGTGAGCTTTTCCATGGGGTTAAGCAGTTTTATTAAAGCAGCTTTAAGCTTTTTGCTCGCAGCGATCAATTCATCATCGGCAGGGTGAAAGCCCGTTTCAATGGAATATGGGCTATCCGTATTTTGCGCCCGCGCATAGACAATTCTATGAACTTGCATAAGGAAATGCTCATTCGCGCCAAAGGGGGCGTTATCCTTAAAACGCCTGCTCCAATTTTGAGCGCAAAGTGCGTTTGCCCCATGAATTATATCCTCTAGAGCATGCAAAGCATCACTATCGCCCTCGAGCAAATCCTCAACTCGGCGTTTAAGCCCGCGTGCGCGACCCTTGCTATTGCCTTCATTTCCTAAAATCCAGCGGCGTAAATCCGCGCTTTCTCGCGCAGTTAAATGGCTTGAAAATGCGCTATCTGCCGCGCTGAACAAGTGATGACCTTCATCAAAAATATAGCGGGTGGGCATGGATTCTGATGGATTAGACATTGCCGCATTTATCATGACAAGAGCATGATTAGCCACAACAATGCGCGCATGTTTTGCCTTACGAATAGAACGCTCGACAAAGCATCTCTTGTAATGGTCACAAGCAGAAAACACGCATTCACCGCGCTTATCCGCTAGCCCGCTTGTATTGGCAAAACCAAGCAGCCCGCCAAGCCAGCCGGGAAAATCACCGCCATTTAGATCACCATCTTTGGTAGTAGCAACCCAGCGCGCCATTATTCCAGCGGAAATAGCATGGCGCGGATTATGTGATAGGGCTGCGCCCGCGGATAAATCCTCAAAATTTAAAACACATAGATAATTCTCCCGCCCTTTTCGAATCGCTACGTATGAGTTCTTAACTTCGGGGTGGGGGTAGAGCCTGTCAAGCTCGCTGTCAATTTGGCGTTGCAGGTTTTTAGTGTAAGTTGATATCCATACACTGCCCTCATTTTTATCCGCCCATACGCTTGCAGGGGCGAGGTAGCCCAAAGTCTTTCCAACTCCTGTTTCCGCTTCTGCTAGCACGATATGCGGGGCTTGATCTTCGCTCATAGGCTCAAACATTTTGGTGATAGAGCTGCTATAAGATTTTTGCTGTGGGCGGATTTCTGTATGTTTATCACCAGCATTTAGCAATTCTTCCAACTTTGCATGAGCCTCACTCTCACTTACCCCGTGATGAGATGGGGGAGGTTCGGGCGCGGATTCTGCCCATTCGGGCAAGTGTTTCCAGACATTAAGGGCGCGTTTGGATAATATCTCTTCACTAGGGTTATATTCTTCTCCTAGAGCGGCAAATATGAAGGGAGTCCAAGCCCAACCTTTGCCTTTCCGCCCCATAATGGCGGCAATGGCTAGCGGGTCGGCTTTATCAGATAATGTGTCTTTTTGCAGATCAGTTAAAAGAGCGCGCGTGATTTCCATTAATGTGAAGGGATAGTCTTCGAATGTTTCAGGCACGGATAAGCCCAGCGCTCGTGCTAGCCCTATTGGCGTTGGTACGCAAAATTTTGCGGGATGGATAAATGCGAATAATTCCAGCACGTCAAAGCAGTAAAACTCGTCATAGCCAAGGCGATTTTTAGTATATGGCGCGTGGCATACAAGTATATTTTTATTGTAAATTAATGGTTGAGCGTCTGCGTGGCTTAAAGTTTTCAGCTCTCCCTCATCGGTTAACATTACGCATTCACGAGCATTGGCGCAAATAATGGGGATATCAGGTAAGGATATTTTCATTTCGGAGGCGAAAACGCCTCTGGAGCGCCTGTTGGCATTGGCTCTATATAAAGTGATTGAGATGGGAAGGCGAACTCTGTTCCAGCCTTTTCCTCAACAATTTCTTTAATCACAAGCGCAAATTCCTCCTTAACCGCTAGCCATTCTCCCCAATCAGTTGTTTTGGTAAAGCAATAAATCATGAAGTCGATTGAGCTATCGTTAAAGCTGTCTAGCCGTACGAATGTAGAGACTTTGGGTGGTTTTTCAAAATCATCGCAAGTCGCAAGGTAATCCGCAATCTCGTCGCGTATAAGGGTTAGTTGCTCCCTGCTTGCGCTGTATTTAATGCCGATTTTCCAATATATTCGGCGGTTTGTCATGCGGCTGAAATTCGTTATAACCGCGTCTGATAAATCAGAGTTTGGCACATATACGGGAGCTTTATCAAAGCGGCGAACTCGTGTAGAACGAAAGCCAATTTCTTCAACAATTCCTTCAACAACCCCATCAACCTTTATCCAGTCCCCAGGGTAGAAGCGCTTTTCCGCAATAACGGTAAGCCCGCCAATCAGGTTTTTGAATAAATCTTGCGCGCCAAGGGCTATGGCTGCGCCAAATAGCCCTAGACCGGCCAAAAGAGGGCCTATGGCAATTCCCCAAATCTCTAAAACTACCGCCGCTCCGATGAATATAACCAACACTTTTAAGAATTTGAAAATCCAAGACATCATTACGGGCGTGAGTATTCTTTCCATATTTTTGGAGAGGTGCTGGATAGGCTCAAGCGCGCGGTGCAGCGACCAAAAGATCGTAAAAGCAATCATAGAGCGTACTAAACGAGCGGTAAACTCTGCCGCCATTCCATCAATATTTAATGATTGTGCGGCAAAAAATAAACCTAATATTATAGGGATGAATCTAATGGGCGGGGCTAATGCTTTGATAATTTTATCATCTATGGAGGTGTTGGATTTTGATGTCCAGCGATGTAGACGGCTTAAAATATATTTGCTTAAAACCCCGCGAAGAACTAGAAACGCGCCAAACACAAGCAGGGCAATAATTATGCTGCCTATATCTATGCCAAAAACTCCATTTTGCCATACATTTAGAACCTCAACCCAAAGGCTATTAATTTGTTCTGTTAATGCTTCGGAAGTGGAGGGGGCTTTTTTATCCGCCATGATATTTTATCCTGCTTTTAGTTATAGATTTGCAGGGTAATATCTAGCGGAGCGATAGGCAAGAGGATTTAAGCAGTTCCTAGCACGCTTTTCCAAATATCTGCGAGGCTAAAATAGTTGAATTTTGACTTTAAATGCATCTTTAATGCCGCATTACGTAAGGCTATGCGGTAGTTAGAGCCAATGCCCCTGCTGCCATCTTTCATGGTAACAACTGAAAGTGTTCCTTTGCCATTGGGCGCGGGTATGTTTGAATTATCAGATATATAACCCCCGTCTAATGAACGAGAGGAGCTTGCGTGAAATCCAGGGTAGTGGCGTTTAATCTTTGCATCATGAACCAGACCCATATCATGCTCATTATTATCAAGCCCCAGCCAAAATAGCCGTTTTCCATCTATATCTTTTTGATAGCGGCGCTTTCCAAGAGTAAGAACTGCGCTAATGCTTAGTTCTTCGTTTATTTCCCTGAATCTTGAAGGCGAAAAGTTTGTTTCCCCCATGAAAAAAGACTCAATTACATCAATATTATTGAGTATTTGCTTAGTATTTGGACGCGCTGCTTCGATATTTATCATGGTTATTTTTACTCTTATATCAGTGGTTAATTACTATATTCTCCGCACAAGAAGAACTCTATAGTATTCATGATAACATCTACTTATTTAAGATTTATTTAAAATTTTATCTAATTTTTATGAAAACTTTAATTTAAATGCTTTTATTAAGAGTATCTTTGATTAGGCTTGCTGTTTTATCAACCCCATATAAAGCAATGAAAGAGCCAAAACGTGGACCTTGATTTTGTCCAAGTAATATTTGATAAAGTGCCTTAAACCAGTCCCTTAGCTCATCCTTGTCATAGCCATTTTCTTTGCCAGCGGTAAATACTGCGCTCATATATTCTTCTGCTTCTAGCCCGCCATCCATATTATCCAAACTTTCAGCTAAAGCCTTCAAAGCTTTATGCTCGCGCTCATCGGGCGTGCGGTATTTCTTATTTGGTAGCACAAAATCCTTATAATACTGAATAGCATAGCCAACTAAATGATCTAAAAATGGTGCATTTTCAGGGCTGGCATCATGTGCGTATTGTTTAATAAAGCTCCATAATATTGCTGGGTCTTGCGTATGCGCGGCATTTACAAGATTAAGCAAAAGCGCAAATGATATGGGCGAGCTTTGCGCCTTTATATACCAAGTAGGGTTATCGAGCTGTTTTACAGGCTCTTGTTCATTCAATTTGGCGGAAAAGGTGATATATTCATCCACTGCCTTTGGAATGACATCAAAATACAGCTTTTTGGCGCTTGTTGGTCGCTGGAATAAATAATAAGCAAGGCTTTCTTGCGGCGCGTATTTAAGCCACTCTTCCATGCTAAGCCCGTTACCTTTGGACTTGGAAATTTTCTGTCCCTGTTCATCCAAAAACAACTCATAGTGAAAGCCAGCAGGATTAGGCTTACCAAGGATTTTTAAGATTTTCTTTGAGATATCGGCGGAGCTTTTAAGGTCTTTGCCGCTCATCTCGTAATCAACGTCAAGGGCGTGCCAGCGCAAAGCCCAATCCGCGCGCCATTGCGCCTTTGCTTTCCCGCCTGTAACTGTTTGGGTAATTTTTGAGCCGTCTATATCTTCAAATGTGATCGTGCCATCATCGGGGTTAGTTTCAAGGATAGGAACTTGCAACACTGCGCCCGTAGAAGGTGATATAGGCAAGAAAGGTGAGTAGCTTGCAGCGCGCTGCTCACCTAATATAGGAAGCACCGCATGCTTGATATCCTCATGATGCCTAAGCATCAAAAGCAGCGTTTCATCAAATGCGCCTGATTTATAATGCTCTGAGGCTGATTTAAACTCATAATCAAAGCCGTAATTATCAAGAAAAGCGCATAGCTCTGCGTTGTTATGCGCCGCGTAGCTATCATAATCGCTATCAAATGGGTTTGGAACTTTTGATAAAGGCTGCCCCAAATGCTCCGCTAGCATTTCTTGATTTGGAACATTTGTTGGCACTTTTCTAAGTCCGTCCATGTCATCGGAAAAGCAGATTAGCTTTGTTGGAATTTCAGGTTGTAGAGCGTTAAAAGCTTTCAGCACCATAGATGTGCGGCAGACTTCCGCGAATGTCCCAATATGTGGCAATCCCGACGGACCATATCCAGTCTCAAACAAAACATAGCCCTTATCAGGAGTTTTCACCTCTCCGCGCCCAATAGAGCGAAGGCGTTTCACCACGGCTTTGGCCTCTTCAAATGCCCATGTACGGCACTTTATAGCGATCTCGGGGGCTATTTTATTGATCATGTTTTACTCTTCTTCTATGCCAGCATATTTATTGCGCTTATAAATAGTTACCACAATTATTACACCGCTTAAGAATGTGCAAGCGGTATTTACAATGATTAACTTTAAATCATTAATTTCATATATGGCATAAAGCAAGCCAATTATGGTTGTTCCCTCCCATATAAACCAAGTGATTAGGGATATGTCAGAACAACGCGTACGCGCTTTTAACAGGCAATATATCTGCGGGATATATGCCAATATCACTACTATTATCGCTATGGAATATAAAAATGATATCATGGCGAATTATATAACATGATTGTAATAGTATTTCTATATTTTAATAATGTCATTCCAGCGTCCACCACGTCATTCCAGCGCAGGCTGGAATCCAAATTATTGATCACCACAAAGGCTCAAAGGACTCAAAGCACCACTAAGAAAAACTTTGAGTAACTTCGAGTTCTTAGTGTCTTAGTGGTGATTTTTATAAAATTTATTAAGGTGCAGGAAAGCTATCATAGTGCTTTATAGGTATTTCACTAACTGTATCAATGGCAAGATTGGCTGTACATAGCACTTTGTTTGTAACTCCATCCTTATGTGTACAATCATGTAGTGGTTCAATTACATTTTCATTTAAGGAGGGCTGTTCTTTTAACCATATGCTAACATCATTTGGTATATCTAAAATGTCTTTATCATCATCTTTTATATAATCGTTAAGAGTAAGCGATGTAGTTAAAATTGCCACTGAAGCAGCACTTACAGCTATTATTTTTGCTGGTTTTACAATTAAAATATCAATAGTACCTGTTGCAAAGCCCCAAGCATGCCCTAACAACCCTTTTTTATCTTTATTTGCTATTGCGTTCATGCTTTTGGCTATACTATCTAAGGCGTGAGCTGAAGGATTGGTTATAGCACTGTGTTTGGCATCAAGATCTTTTAAGAATTTTGCCTCACCACGTCTCTTTTTAGCGCCTGTATGTATAGAATATGCCTCAGAATATAGTGATTTAGAAATATTTACAAATAATTCTGAAAATTTTCTAGTAGATTTTTCTGATTTTGGATCACCCATTCTTATATACCTTTATTTTTTTATGATATGAAAATAGCATGAGCGGTGTTGGTAATGCAAGAAAATTAAGTGTATAGTTTGAATTTCCCTCCATTTAATCTATACATATACCCATGAAAGCAACCACCATAAATAGTGCGGCGCTCGCGGAGTTTGACCGCTCCAAGCCTTTTAGGATAGTCTCAGATTTCACGCCAGCGGGGGATCAGCCCAAAGCGATAGATACGCTGTGCCAAGGCTTGCGCGATGGCTTGAGCGATCAGACATTGCTTGGCGTTACTGGTTCGGGCAAGACCTTTACCATGGCGCATATAATTGAGGAATTACAACGCCCTGCGCTTATATTAGCGCCGAATAAAACGCTAGCAGCCCAGCTTTATGGCGAGTTTAAGAACTTTTTCCCTGATAATGCGGTTGAGTATTTTGTGTCCTATTATGACTATTACCAGCCAGAGGCGTACGTGCCTAAATCCAATACTTTTATTGAAAAAGACTCAAGCATTAATGAGCAGATTGACCGTATGCGTCACGCCGCCACGCGAGCTTTGTTCGAGCGCAAGGACTGCATAATCGTGGCTTCGGTGTCTTGCATATACGGCATTGGCTCTAAGGAAGATTACATGGCAATGGCGTTTCCTTTAACCGTTGGGCAAGTGATAGAGCGCGATACGCTTATAGCCAAGCTGGTGGAGCTTCAATATACCCGTAATGATATAGCCTTTGAGCGCGGGAGTTTTCGCGTGCGCGGGGATAGTATCGAGATATTTCCTGCTCACTTTGAAGATCGCGCGTGGCGGTTTTCTTTGTTTGGCGATGAGCTTGAAAAAATCACCGAATTTGACCCTCTTACGGGCGTAAAGTTCGAGGATTTGTCAGGCGTACGTATATTTGCAAATTCGCATTATATAACGCCAGGCCCTACTATTGCTCAAGCCATAAAGAGCATAAAATCCGACCTTAAATCCCGCCTTGAATATTTCGAGGGCGAGGGGAAATTGATAGAGGCACAGAGATTAGAGCAGCGCACTAAATTTGATTTAGAGATGCTAGCTGCTACTAACTCATGCAAGGGGATAGAGAATTACTCGCGCTATCTTACGGGGCGAGCTGCTGGGGCTGCGCCGCCAACATTGATTGAATATATGCCCGAAAATGCCCTTATGTTTTTGGACGAAAGCCATGTGATGATCCCGCAACTTCGCGCCATGTATAATGGGGATAAGGCGCGTAAAACTACGCTGGTTGAGCATGGATTTAGGCTTCCCGCCGCGATGGATAATCGCCCATTACAGTTTGAGGAGTGGAATAATTTGCGCGGGCAGTCGGTGTACGTGTCTGCAACGCCTAATGAGTGGGAGCTAGAGCAATCGGGCGGCATTAGCGCGGAGCAGGTTGTACGTCCCACTGGTCTCATTGATCCGCCTGTGGAAATTCGCCCGACGGACAGCCAAGTTGATGATTTAATGCATGAGGCGCGGAGCGTTATAGCAAAAGGCGGGCGGGTGCTTGTAACGACGCTTACCAAGCGCATGGCAGAGGATTTGACGGAATATTTAGATGAGAACGGCATTGCTGTACGTTACCTTCATTCAGATGTGGATACGCTGGAACGCATTGAAATCATTCAAGATTTAAGGGCAGGGGTGTTTGATGTTTTGGTTGGAATTAACCTGCTGCGCGAGGGGCTGGATATTCCTGAATGCACCCGCGTATGTATTTTAGATGCCGATAAGGAGGGGTTTTTGCGTTCGCGCACTTCTCTTGTCCAAACTATCGGTAGGTCAGCTCGAAATGTCGAGGGCAAGGCGATATTATACGCCGATAAAATCACCGATTCTATGCGCTATGCGATTGATGAAACCGCGCGCAGACGTGAAAAGCAAATCGCTTATAATAAGGAGCATGGAATTACTCCGCGCTCGGTCATAAAGGCTGCATCCAAGGCTTTTGACCATGTTTATGAGCAAAAAAGCGCGACTAAAATCGTGGCAATGGCAGATAGCGCCGCGTCTGAATTTCTGCACAACCCGAAGAAAATGCGTAAACATATTGAGGCGCTTAAGAAACAAATGCTTACCGCCGCCGCTGACCTTGAATTTGAAAAAGCAGCAAAGCTTAGGGATGATATAAAATCACTTGAGGATCGGGAGCTTGGGATTCCAGCTTCCATAAAACCATCACCATCCACTATAAAACCTAAACTCTCATAAAATCAGAAAAAATAAGTTGGCTATTAAAAAGAGCTCATAAATGCATCTTCATATATTTTTTCAAGAGATATCTCGCCATCACTTCTTAAATCGAAGAAGTCTTTTTTAGGCACTATAATTTGTTTGATAGGCTGATACACTTCATTTTCATAGATTTGGATTGTATCATCTTCTTCGAATACCATATTGAATTCGTCTTCAATCTCTCCCATATCAAGGTCAGTGGCTGTTCCTGATAATGGCTCTATTTCTGAGATATCAATTTGAGCCTCTTCAATTTCTTCAATTTTTTTGGGTTCTTGCGCTATATATTCTTCTGCGCTTGGCTTTGTTATTGCTAGATCAGTATCAAGATAATTAAGGTCATCTGTGTCAAGTGAAGAATGTTCTTCTTCTATGGGTTTTTCAGGGTTAGCGGGAGCGGGAGGCGAACCCTTTATTTGCTGCTCAGTAAATATTTCCTCAGCGTCAAGGGTAGGTTTAGGCACTTCCACTAT
>Ga0256839_1001701_pt1 | contig 26160 bp, 25 predicted proteins | sample 354166metaG_FD_185968 | JGI IMG/M metagenome (GOLD analysis project Ga0256839, IMG submission 185968) | Hydrothermal vent microbial communities from Mid Atlantic Ridge, Atlantic Ocean - 354-166 | ecosystem: Environmental > Aquatic > Marine > Hydrothermal vents | place: Atlantic Ocean: Mid... | reverse complement strand
GTTTCTCGTGGTGCTCGTGGTGCTCGTGGTGCTCGTGGTGCTCGTGGTGCTCGTGGTGCTCGTGGTGCTCGTGTGCCGCCGCCTCGCGCTCGACCAGCTGCATTCCGCAGATCGGACATGTGCCGGGGCTGTCCGAGACGACTTCAGGGTGCATGGGGCAGGTATATTCGACGCGCGTCTTCAACGCCGGTGCATCGAAGGGGGCCGCCCTGTCCGAGAAGGCGCCTCCGGCGACGAGGCGGCGCAGGACGGCGAGGGCCGCCCCGAGCCCCTCCGGAGACAGATCGCCGGTCGCGTCCGGCGCGGGCAGGGGCGCCAGATCGTCCGTTCCGAGCGCCACGAGCGCCCGCGGCCGCGGCATCTGTGCCCATGTTACCGCGGCTGCCTCGCGCAGGGTCGGAGGCAGCGGCCCTGCGATCAGCAGCACGTCGGCATGGCGTGGTGTCGCCGCCAGGCGCAACCCCGCCGCCTCCAGGTCGAGCCCGCGGGCGCGCGCGATGTCTTCGCCGGGGATGACGAAGGCGGTCGGATCGGCCGCCATAGCGCGGGCCAGGAAGCGCCGCAGGCCCGCAAGCGCCCCTTTCCGGGCGCCGGAGAGGGGAGGGGGCGAGGGGGCCGTCATTGCCGCCTCAGCGCGCCCTGGCTCCAGCCGTAGAGCAGGCCGAGGAACAGGATCGCCAGAAAGAAGCCCATGTCGAGAAGCGCCACCAGCCCCTCTTCGCGATAGACCACCGCCCACGGATACATGAAGGCCATCTCCATGTCGAAGGCGAGAAAGAGGAGGGCATAACCGTAGTATCTGACATGATAGCGCACCCAGACCGGCTCGCGCGACAGGCTTCCGGCGGTGGCGGGAACGTCCTTCGCCGGCTCGGCCAGCGTGCGGCCGACGGCCCGCACAAGGGCGTGAAGGGACAGTGCGAAACCGATCGCGCCGAGAACCAGCCCCAGCAGGACGAGGTATTTCCCAAGTGCCTCCATCTGTGCCTCCGGTCGGTTTGTTGCCCTGCATGGCCGATACGGGAGCCGGTCAGATGTGGAAGGTCGTTTCGCTTCCCGGTGTCCAGACGCTCAGCCCCTGCAGGAGCCAGCCCTGCATGCCGTTGCGGTAATAGTGGATCCGCTCGGGCGGAAAGCCGGCTTCGGTCATCCTGCGGATCGCGCTTGGCGACTGGCCGCACCAGGGCGCGTTGCAGAACAGTGCGACCTGCCGTGCCTTGTCGCAATCCCACCCGTCCACCCGACGGTGACAGCCGAGCGTCTCCAGCGCGATCTCCGGCCGATCATAGGGCAGATTGATCGCGCCGGGGATGGTGTATTTCGCGTATTGATCGGGCGTGCGGCCGTCGGCGACGATGATCTCTTCCGAAAGAAGCGCGTCGATCAGTTCGAGTTCGCCGAGGGGAACGACCCCGGGCACCGGCGCGAGCGGTTGCAGCACGGCCGGCGGGGCAGGGCGCGAGGTGCGGGCCCATTCGGGGGCGAGCCGGTGCTCGGGGTCGGGGATGCGACGGATCTCGAGCGGCCCCGTCGGCCCCGGCACCATGCAGCGGACCCGCTCGGCCGAAATGCGGACCTCGACCGGTTCGTCGCCGTGTTCAGACATTCTTCACCACGTCCGCGAGCATGTCGCGCACCTTGCCCGCGACACGGGTCAGCTCGGGATTGTCGATCGCCTGCATCGAGGCAACCGGGTCGATGGCCGAAACCTCGATGCCGCCCTCGATCTCGCGAAGGATCACGTTGCACGGCAGCATGGCCCCCACGCGGGGCTCGATCTCCAGGGCCTGATGGGCCATCTTCGGATTGCAGGCTCCGAGAATGCGATAGCCGGGCATCTCCACTCCCAGCTTCTTCTGCATCGTTTCCCGGACATCGATTTCGGTCAGCACGCCGAAACCGGCATCGGCCAAGGCGGCGCGGACGCGCTCCTCCGCCTCTTCCATGGTCATCTCCGCGAGAAAGCGGTCGATGGTGTAGCTCATTGCCTTGCTCCTTTCCGTTTTCAGCTGCGCAGATACTTAATCAATGCGGCGATCGCCAAAACGACCAGGACGAGAACGAGCACCATCCAGATGCCACCCAGTCCCATTCCGAATCCCATGCCCATTTCGTCTCTCCTTCTGACGACTCCCGAGGGAGCGGATCTCCGTTTCATGCGGGCCGGCCGCTCCCAGGGGTCCCGGCACCGGAAGCGCGAGAGGGCGACCGAAACCTACCGGACCGGCGACAGGCGGAAGCCGGGGAGGGAGAGGAACGCCTTGGCGGGGGCTCGAAGGCCGGTCATGCCTTCCTCGTCCCTCCTGTCGCGGCGACATCCGGTGCCGTGCGGGCGCCGGATCCCGCCGTGCCAGTCAGTTGTCCTCCATCATGCGGCCCTTGCCCGTCATCATGCCCTTCCCTCCGGGCATCATCTCCTCCGGCCGCTCCGACATGCCGGTTCCCCGGGTCTGGCCCGGCATCATCGGTCCGGGCTCTCCCGGAAGGGCCGCCCCTCGAGCCGGGGTTCCTCCCATGCCCGCCTGCGGCATCGCGGCGCCGCTCGCGGACATCATGGCCTGCATCCTTTCGAGGAGGATGGCGGGCTTGACGATTTCCGAAGCCGTGACGGCGCCGTCGCCGTCGTCGTCGAGGAACTGGAAGCGGTCCACCATGGTTTCCCGCATCAGATCGGCATGGAGCCGGGCGAATTCGCCGAGCGAGAGTGCTCCGTTCCGATCCGTATCGTATTTCTCGAGCAACGTTCCGAGCCGGGCCCGCAGCTCCTCGGGCGTGACCCTGCCATCGCCGTCTGCGTCGGCCTGCAATCGCGGCAGAAGAGCCTTCATGCCCGACATGCCCATGCCGGCTCCCATGCCCATGCCGCCCGTCATGCCGCTCATCATGGCCTGATGCATGCGCATCATCATCGGCATCATGCCGCCACCGCCCATGCTGGCTCCCATGCCCATGCCGCCGATCATGCCCGTGCCGCCCATGCCGGGGAGAGCGGCGGCACTACCCATGCCCCGAAGGCCATACCCGCCTGCCGCAGCCGGGGCGGACATGCCGGGCATGGCCATCGGCGCCGCCGGATAGCCGCCGAAGCCGGGCTGCTCGTCGGAATCATGACCGGGGTGCGCACCGGCACCCACGGCGGCAACGGCCGAGATGGCCGCCGATGCCAGAACCGTTTTCAGATGTTTCATGGTGATCTCCCTGGCTTGCGTTCGCGCAATCGCTATCTGGGAGAGCAAAGCGCAATTTGCAGACATCCACACCCGCGGAAGTGTATCCGTTTGTCGCAACCGCGCCGGTTGATACAAAGCGTGACAACACCGCTCGAAAAGGCGGCCGCGCTGCGCCATATAACGGATACATGCACAAGAGCCCCCATATCCTGATCGTCGATGATCACCGCCAGATCCGCGAGTCGGTCACGCGGTTTCTCGAACGCAACGGCATGCGCGCCTCGGCCGCGAAAGACGCCGCCGAGATGGACGCCCTCCTGGCCACGGGGCATTTCGACCTCCTGGTCCTCGATGTGATGATGCCGGGCGAGGACGGCTTGTCTGTCTGTCAGCGGCTCTCGGCTGAGGGGCGGTTGCCGATCATCATGCTGACGGCGCTGGGGCAGGATACCGACCGGATCGTCGGGCTGGAACTCGGCGCTGACGACTACCTGCCCAAACCCTTCAATCCGCGCGAGCTCCTGGCCCGGATCCGGGCCGTTCTCCGTCGGGCCGAAAGACCCGAGCTCGAGGCCGGGTCCCTTTCGGGCAGGCGGGTGCGCTTCGCCGGTCTCGTCTACGATACCGATGCCCGGATCGTGGAGAAGGCGGCGGGCGACACGATTTCGCTGACCAGCGCCGATCACCGGCTTCTCACGGCGCTGCTCGAGCGGCCCCGGGTGGTGCTGAGCCGCGACCAGCTGATGGACCTGACCTCGGGACGGCGGGGCGGCCCGCTCGACCGGACGATCGACAACCAGATCAGCCGGCTGCGGCGCAAGATCGAGCCCGACCCCGCGCGGCCGCGCATCATCATCACCATCCGCAATGCCGGCTACTGTCTGGCCGCCGATGTCGAGGTGGTCGAATGAGCCCCCCCTTCCTGCGGAGCCTGCGGGTTCAGCTGATCCTGCTGATCGTGGGGGCGCTCGTCGTTGCGCAGGCCGTCAGCCTGTGGCTTTTCGTTGACGAACGCACGCTCGCCATCCGGGCCACGCTGGGCTTCGAGACGGCCGGGCGGGCGGCGAATGTGGCGCGGCTGATCGAGGAGGCCCCACCCGGGCTGCATGCGTCAATCCTTCGCGCGGCCGACTCGCCCCTCGTGCGCTTTTCCCTCGACGCAACGCCCGGCGTGACCCACGAGAACCACGATGACAACGGCCGGATCGAACGGTTCATCCGCGGGCTTCTGGCCGGAGACGGCGCCGGCCGGCGCGAGATCCGGGTCGAACTTCACGAGATCGAGGGTGGGATCCTGCCGCTGGCGCACCTCTCCCCCGCCATGGCGGAGATGCATCGAGCCATGATGCATGACAACCTGCGGGCAACGGTGATGAACCTGTCGATCCGGCTCGCCGACGGGCGATGGCTCAATGTGGGCACCCGTCTCCAACGGCCACCGATGCAATGGCCGGTCCTCTCGGTCCTGACCTTCGGCACCACCGCCGCCCTCGTCCTGATGGTGGCGCTGTGGTTCGTGATAACGCGGCTGACCGGCCCGCTGAGACGGCTCGCCCGATCGGCGGACCGTTTCGGCCGCGGAGAGGATGTCGCCCCCCTGCCGGAGACGGGCCCCGACGAGGTGCGGGAGCTGACGCGGGCCTTCAACCGCATGCAGGAGCGACTCAGGCGCTTCGTCGCCGACCGCACGCGCATTCTGGCGGCAATGAGCCATGATCTTCGTTCTCCGCTCACCGCGCTGCGGGTGCGGGCGGAGATGGTCGAGGATGACGAAACCCGCGAGGCGCTGATCGAATCGGTCGGGGAGATGCAGCGCATGGCGGAGGCCACCCTCGATTTCGCTCAGGGGATCTCGGGGGCGGAAACGCCCGAGACCGTTCGCCTCGCTGATCTCGTTGCCGATACGGGGGCGGAAGCGGGCGGCCCCGTTCGGGTGGAAGGGGGCCCCGATCTCGCGCTGCGGGTGCGTCCCGTGGCTTTTCGCAGGGCGTTGCGCAACCTGATCGGCAACGCCGTCCGTTATGGCCGGGAAGCCGTGGTCTCATGGCGGAGGACGGGCGGCGGGATCGTGATCGACATCCGGGATCGCGGCCCCGGCATTCCCGAGGCGGAGCGCGAGAGGGTCTTCGATCCGTTCTACCGGCTCGAAACGTCCCGTTCGCTCGAAACGGGGGGGCACGGGCTCGGTCTCTCGATTGCCCGGTCGATCGTCCGGGCTCACGGGGGCGAGATCACGCTGTGCGATCATCCCGAAGGCGGGCTCGTCGCCCGGGTGACGCTGCCGCTCGGGGAGAGCCGCCATGCCGCCGGAAGGGAGGTGGCCGGAACGGGAGGCGGAGACGGGAGGTTGGAGCGGCGGCGGAGAGTTCCTTCGCGCCGGAAGGCCGCTTCTGATCCGGGCGGCTGATCCGTGCCGGTGGCCCCGGGCCGGGGCGTGGGCGATGCTTCGGCAGTGCCGCCGGGGCGGAGCAGGGGCGGGGGAGAGCCCCGGAGCACGGGGAAGGTGGCTGACAGGGGGATGCGCCGCAGCCGGACTGCCGATCGGTGCCGGAAAGCGAACGGCCCGGGAAGGGGCCGGGATGTCCATGCCGGCGGTCGGCCGGTGTTCGGGAAGCGTGAGGGGTGGAGGATTGCCGGCACGAGCGGACCGGGTGGATGCCCGCGCCGGGTCGGATCGCCGGAAGCATCGCGTTCCGGCATGACGGATCGAGACGGCGGCCTTCATGCGCCCCGGTCGGGCGGCCGGGGCGCCCGTGCGTTTGCCGGGTGCAGGTTTTGGCTCCTTTGCCGGCGTCCGGGTCGGGGGCGGATGTCCGTGCGGTTGTCGGTCCGAACGGCCGCCAGCGCACCGCGCCCTGCGCGGAGGCACCGCCGTCATCGCCGCCGGCGTTCGGGGATTGGCGCATCACCTACCCGGAGGCCGGAAACGGCGCTTGGGCGGATGACGCGTCTGTGAAGTGGTGGCTGTGGCGCCCTTCGTGCCGGGCCGGGTCTGCCCGGATGGGAAGAGGGGAAATGTCTTTCCCTGCGCCGGCACCCGCCCGGGCTTGGATGCCGCCTCGGTCGTGCACGGGGCGATGGCCCGCGCCCGATCCGGCAGACCGCCGGCCGCTCGTCATCCCGGCCGACCGAAGGGAGGCGCTCCTGCACGGCCGGTGGTGCACCAGCCTGTTGGCCACGCATCCGAGACGGCCAAGAGGTGCCCCTGCACGGGCCGGTTATGCACGATCTCGGGGCGCGGCAGCCGCATTTCTTTGCGAAGCGTCACCGCATGGGCCGGTGATGTTCCCGCAGTCTGCTCGCGCCCGGGAGCGACGGCGGATGGATCATCCTCGGGCTACCGTGCGGATGCCGGCGACGGAACGCGGGCAATGGCAGACGACTGACCGGGGCGTTCCGACTGGCCGGGCGCGGTTTTCGGCGGAAGTGCCTTCAGCCGTCCGCTTCAGCTCTCGTCGTCCTCCTTGGCGACGTCGGCAATGGCCTCGAGCGGCACGTCGTCGCCATCGAGGGCGTCGTCTTCCAGCACCGTATCGTCGGCCTCGACCTCGACATCGACCTCGAGCTCCTCGACGAGAACCGCGTCTTCGGGTTCGGGAACGGCCTTGCCGGTGTCCGAGGTCAGGACCGGGCGGCCAAGCTGGTTGGCCAGCGAGGCGATCTCGAAGCTGTGGCCGCAATCGGGGCAGGTGACGGGATCGCGGCCGAGATCGTAGAAACGGGTCTTGCATTTGGGGCATTCGCGCTTGGTGCCCCATTCGGGTTTGGCCATGCGAACCTCATGTGATGAGCGTTTCAGGAAGGATCGCGGCCAACTGCCACAAGAACGGGAAGCTTGTCAAAGCCTTTGTTGGCACCTCCACGGCAATTGCTTGAACGGCTTTGGATTCACCTGGCGGCGCAATGTGGTCACGGGTTTCCGACCAACCATCGGGGGACCGCCATGAAATCCGTCGGCCTGCTCGATCGTTTTTCCGCCCTCGAAGACCCTCGCCAAGGCTGGAAGACGGTTTGCCCCTGCCCGAAATCCTGCTTCTGGCGCTGTGCGGCGTGATGGCGGGGGCGGATGATTTCGTCGAGGTCGCGTGCCGGGGCAATCGCAAGATAGCCTTTCTGCGCCGCCTTCTGCCGTTGGATGCGGGCATCCCCTCGCACGATACGCTCACCGAGGTGATGAATGCCCTGCCGGGGGATCCGTTCACCGAATGCTTTGCCGCCTGGGTGTCCGGTCTGCGCGACCGGGATGACGAGATCGTCGCCATCGACGGCAAGACCTCGCGGCGCGCTGGTCACCATCGACGCCATGGGCTGTCAGCACGGCATTGCCGGGGCGATCCTGGAGGCGGGTGCGGACCACCTTCCGGCGCTCAAGCCAACCGGAAATCCCTGCATGACGAGGTGCGGCTGTTCTTCGATCAGGCCGCCGGGCTGGAGCGCTTCGAGACCACCGATGCCGACCCGGGCGGCTGGAAACCCGCCGCGCATGGGTCAGCCACGAGGTCGGCTGGCTGCGTCCCGACCGGGCCGAGCCGGCCGTGCACCGCTTCCCCGGGCTCGTCACCCTCGGCATGGTCGAGGCCCGGGTCGAAGAGAAGGGCCGGACCGGGAGCGCGCGGCGCTAGAGCATGTCGCGTCAAATCGCACCTGCTTCGCCCGGGGCGCGCAAGCGGCCCGGGCATGCGCCCGCCCGGGCGACCGCCCGCCCTTTTTGGGTGCCGCGCCGAAACCGATCAAACACGACATGCGCCATTTCCTGTCTTCCGCGCCGATCACGGCACGGCAGCTCCTGCATGCAACCCGCGCCCATTGGGGGATCGAAAACCGCCTGCACCGGGTCATGAATATAGTCTTCCACGACGACCTCATGCGCCTGAGAACCGGCAACGGGCCGGCCAACATGGCCGTGATCCGCCATGCCGCCCTCAACATCTTCAAACAGATCGGCGACAGGGCGAGCATGAAAGTCCGAAGAAAAACAGCTGCTTGGGGCGACAACTGCCTCTTCGCAGCCATCACGAAAACAATATGAAACTTCAAGCGATTCCCGCAAAGGCATCTTCTGCCGGTGTGGTCGGAAGACGGGCCGCTTTCCGGGCCTTGCATGGCTCCGGCCCGCTTCCCGACCCGTTGGCGGATGCGGCTGCGACCGGGGGCGGGTCGAAGCGGCAGGACAGCGGCCATCTGTCGGGCGGAGCGGCAGTGCGCCGGGGCAGGGGCGAATCGGCGCCCGGCCTTCCCGGCGTGTTTCTTGCGTGCCCGGCGTCCGATTCCGGCGTCCGGCGGCGGACCCGACGGTTTCCCGACCGGGCCGGACGGGCTGGAAACGCCTGCGCCACGCTGGCGGAGAGCGGCTCCGTTCTCTGGACCGCATGGCGGAAGGTGCGTAAACCCTGCAGGTGGATCGCCCGCCGAACGAGTCCGGTCCGCAATAGCCGGCCGGAAAGGGGCGAGACGGCGAAAGGAGCGGACGCATGGGGGCACTTCCTTCGGAAATCCTTCTGGGCAAGCCGCCGATCCGGGTGCGGCTGCGCCGGAACCTCCGGGCACGGCGCTACATCCTGCGCCTTTCCACGCATGGAGACGGAGCCTTTCTGACCATTCCGCGCACCGGCACCCTCGAGGAAGGGCTGGCATTCGTCCGGGCGCGGGAGGACTGGCTGCGCGAACGCCTCGGGGCCCTGCCGGCGCGGCGGCGGATCGTGCCCGGATGCACGCTGCCCGTCGAGGGGCGGACGGTCAGGGTCGAGCTGCATCCGGGCCCGAACATTCACCTCGAGGACGGGCGGCTCCTCGTGGGGGGCGATACCGCCTTGATCGGGCCCAGGGTGGCCGGCTTCCTGCGTGCCCGTGCCCGGGACATCATGGTGCCCGAGGCGTTCGCTCTGGCAGCGCAGCTGGGCCGGGTGCCGGAATCGATCCGCTTTCGGGACACCCGGTCGCGCTGGGGCAGCTGCAGCAGTGAAGGGCGGCTGATGTTTTCCTGGCGTCTCGTGATGGTGCCGGCCCGCCTGCGGCGCTATGTCGTTGCCCACGAAGTCGCCCATCTGGTCCACATGAACCATTCCCATGCCTTCTGGCACCTGGTCGGGGATCTGCACCCGGGCTGGCAGGAGGACCGGAAGGCATTGCGGGAAAGCGCCCCGTTCATTCTCGGCCATGATTTCGGGGAGGGTGCGGCGCCATGAATCCGCTTCGTGCATGCGGGTCATGCGGGAAGGCTCCCGTCTCGCGCGGAGTTTTCCCGTCGCTGCATGTCATGGGGCGGCGACGGGGCCGAGGAGGTGTCCGGCGCTCCTTGCGCGGATCGAAGGTCCGGATGAAGAGATCCAGCCGGCGCAGGCCGGTTTCCTCGTCGATGGATTGTTCCGTGCCACGACGGCGGGTGTGTGGAGGCACTCCGGCGACGGTGCCGGCCCCGGCGTCCCCGTCGCCATGCGCCGCCTGCGGGGACGGTTCGCAGGACCGCTCGCGTGAGGATGCTGACGAGTGCTCGCCTTCCTCCGGTGGATCCGCCGGAGGGGTGACGAGCCAGGGGGAAAGCCGATGGGCGAGATCGTGCAGATCGCGCTCGGTGAGCGGGTCGCCGTCGTCGAGCGAGACGAGCTGACAGAAGCCCTTGTGATGGCGGAAACCGAAACGGGCCGGGTGGGGGTTCTCGGGATCGACGCCGCGCAGAAGGGCGGCCACGAGCTGGCTGGCCGCCAGCGACAGGCGCCGCCGGTTCGGCTCGTCCCCCCGACGGGTGAACATGCTGCGCAGCCACAGATGCAGCCGGTCTTCGGCATCGGTCTCGTGCAGGTCGAGATGGAGATACTGCCAGCCGCTGCGTCCCTGGCCGAGCAGGGCGGCCGCCGGCCCGGCCTGCGCGATCCGGCCGTGATCGAGCCGCAGGAGGTGCTCGCAATGCTCGAGAAAGCGTCTGTCCGATGTGGCGATGAGCACGGTCCGCCCGGCCCGCACCTCCCCCTTGAGCCGGGAAAGGAAGATGGCCAGCAATCGCCCTTCGAGGAAGGCTTCCGGCCGGTCGATCAGGTAGAGGGAGGGCTGGAAGTGCAGGGCCCTCGCCAGAGCGACGATGCGTCTTTCGCTTTCGGTCAGCAGCGCAGGGGAAGAACGCCCAAGGATGCGCGTCGCATCGTCGTCGAACACGCCCATCTTCTCGAGCGCCCGCCTCGCGCAGCCTTCAGGGTCGTCCACGCCGGTGCCGACGATGTTTTCGGCGACCGAAACCGGCAGGAAGACCGGGTTCAGTCCGACATGCAGGCAGGGCAGGGATCGAGGGTCGCGGGTCTTCCGCCACAGCGGCACGCCCTGATGGACGACCCGGCCGCGAACCGCGGCGTCTTCGAGGCACCACGGGTCGGCGAGGGTGCGCAGAAGGAGCGACTTGCCCGAGGCCGGCGGCCCCTCGACCGCGATCATGCTGCCGCCGGGCAGCTCCATCTGCGGGATGCGCAACAGCAGCCTGTCCTCGCGGTCGCGCACTTCGAGGTCGTGAACGGAAAGGGTGTCCTCCGTGTCCCGCGGGCGGGCGAGATCGGAGAAGAGGGCGGCTGCACCCGCCGCCGGGAGCGGATCCGGCGCCTCGTCGGGGGGGCAGATGACGGGCAACACGCGGGAGCGGGGCGGGGCGGGCAGGGCGAGGGGGGCGAGGGCAAAGAGGGCCAGACCGGCGGCGAGCGATGCGGCGATCACGCCGCCCTGGGAGAGGGAGATGCTTCCGCGGGACATGCTGGCGACCGCGAGGGTGAGGGTGGCCGCGAGCAGACCTGTCACCGGCACGAAGGCCAGGGTGAGGAAGCTGCGGCGGTCCCCGGCGGGGAGGTGCGCCCTGCAGCCGTTGCGCCCCGCGAGAACGGCCGTCACTTCGGCGGGGCTCCGGGCGGACGGCCGGGGCTGCGCCAGCCGGGCGAGGGCGGGGCGGGCCGGCAGGAGAAGCAGGGAGAGAATGAGTGCCGGCGCGGCGAGAAGCGGGGCGATCAAGCCGAGGAGAAGGATGAGAAAGAAGCCCATCCCCGCCATGAGAACGCGGCGGATGCGCAGAAGCTCGTCCTCGTGGCCGGTCGCGAGCTGCAGCGCCAGGAGATCGAGAACGAAGGCGGCGACAAGGGCGAAGAGGGCGGCCAGAACGAAATAGGGCAAGAGGGAGAGCTGCCGGGGCACGAAATCCAGCACCCCGACATAGGCGATCGGCACGGCGATGGGCAGGAAGGCAGCCAGAAGGCCGAGAACGACGATCCACGCCCGGACCGGAAAGGGCAGGGCCGGGTCGCGGAAGGCGAGGGGGGAAAGAGGCAGTGTCCGGCGCCGGCGCTCCGGGGCGGAGGAGGCTGCGCCGGCCCGCCGTTTTTCCTGCCCGCCGGGTGCCGCTTCGCTCTCCGGGGAGGGCGGGGCCTCATCGCCGGCCGCGCCGGGCCGGGCGGAAATATCCGTCGCTTCCGTCATCGCTGCTCCTGTCCTTGCAGCAGCGATAGACGCCGGAAATGAATCGCGGGTTAAGAAGATCCCGGCCGCACCGGGCGCCGGTCGGAAAAATCCCCCTCATTTTGCGCAAATTGCACCGATCGGCATTGCCGGGGCGCAGGGCGGGGCATGCAGGAAGGCCCCATCGCGGCCGGGGCGACACCGCCCGAAACGGGGCTGACCGGCCGGAATGCCCGGTATTTGCGGGCTGGCAGGCGCAGCTCGCCCCCCGCCTGCACGAACCGCTCCCCGCCGGTGGCCTGCGGTGCCTATCTCGGCCCGATCATCATGATCATCTGCCGCCCTTCCATCTTCGGCAGGCTCTCGATCTTGCCGATGTCCTCCACGTCCCCGGCCACGCGCTCGAGCAGCTGGCGACCGAGGTCCTGATGGGCCATCTCCCGGCCGCGGAAGCGCAGCGATACCTTCACCTTGTCGCCTTTCCCGAGGAAGCGGCGGATGTTGCGCAGCTTGACCTGGTAGTCGTGGGTGTCGGTGGTGGGGCGGAACTTGACCTCCTTGACCTCGATGGTCTTCTGCTTCTTGCGCGCCTCGGCCTCGCGTTTCGACTGCTCGTACTTGTAGCGGCCGTAATCCATGATCTTGCATACCGGCGGCCGGGCATTGGGAGATATTTCGACGAGATCGAGCCCGTGCTCCTCGGCGAGACCCAGGGCCTCGCGGGGCGACATGATGCCGAGATTCTCCCCTTCGGGGCCGATGAGGCGGATTTCAGGCACGCGGATGCGCTCGTTGATCCGGGGGCCTGTGTCGCGCTGCGGGGGCGCATTGTGCGGTCTGCGGGCTATGGCTCTCGTTCCTTCTGTTGTGAGTCTTGTGCGGTTTCCCCGTCCCCTTCGGGGGGGCGGGCCGATCGGGTCGGCAGCGGGGAAAATAGACAGGGCGGCTTCGAGGTGCAAGCGTCAAGAGCGGCCGGGGCGGGTTTCCCGGTCCCCTCTGGCAGGGCGTCGGAAGGGGCTTGCTCCGGCGCGGCGGGCCGTGCATCCTGCGCCCGACAGGCCCGCAGAGCCTCTGCAGCACGCCCGCGGCGACGGCGCATGGCCGGTGCGGTGCGGGCAGGATCAAGGAGAAAACCGATGTCGCGCAACCTGACGATCGTCACGGTGCTCTTGCTGGTTGTCGTGGGAGGCTTTGCCTGGGGCGTGAAATGGGCGCAGGATTTCCGCGAGACCCTCGAGGCCCGGATTGATGCGCGCCTGGCGCAGCTCGAGGCGCTCGTCGCCCGGGCCCAGGCCGATGCGGCCGCGGCGGCCGAGGCGCGCAAGGCCGCCGAAAGCGCCCGCGACGAGGTGGCGGCGCTGAAGCAGGCGCTCGGGGCGATGAAGGACGAGATGGAGCAGGCCCTGGCCGGGATTCGCGCCGAACGCGCGAAGGCGGCGGCGGCGGCCGACCGGGCGGTGCGGGCGGCGGATGCGGCGGCCGAAGCCCGGGCCCGCACCGAGGCACTGGCCGACGAGGTGCGGCAGGCGGCGGCCGATCTGAAGGACGCGGCCGCGATCGCCCACAAGGCCCGAGCGGCGGCCGAGACGGCGCGTGCAACCGTCGAGCGGGCCCTTTCGGAAGCACGGGAGAAGGCCGCCCGCGCGAGCGAGTCGGCCCGCAAGGCCCGCGAAGCGCTCGAAAGACTGCTCGAGGCGCCTGCTCCCGAGACGCCCCGCGACATGCCGGCAATGCCGCCGGGGGAGATGGCGCCGCAGGGGATGATGGAGAAGGCGCCGCCCCTGCCGGCCCCGGCCGCCGCCCCGTCGGCGGCGGGTGCGCCGGCCGCTGCGGAGCGCACGCCCGCCGCCCTCCTGCGTCGGAAGATCGAGGCCCGGGCGGCCGAGGCGATGAAGAAGCTGACCGGGGAGAGCCGGTAACGCCCCCGTCGCGGCAGGCATGTTGCCGGGGTTGGTGATTCGTTCGATATCAGCGAGTTCTCCGGGGCCCCTTGCCGCGAGGGGATCGATACCGGGAAAGACGGCAGCGCCGCCGGGCGCCTTTCCCGATGCGGGTCGCCCCTGTCCGTGGAGGGGGAATGGTGCCCCGGCCGCGGAGGAAGGGAGCCGGGAGAGCGGGGCCGGATCTTCGGGGGCGTTTCCTCCCCGGCGATGTCTTGCTCCATGCCTGCCCGCGGCTTCGCGGTGGTGCAGGGCGTCTTTTCGGAATTGATCGGAGGTGATGTGCGGCGGCCGGATGGCCCGTCCGCATCGGCATGCATCGGGCCTGTGCCGCGCCACCGTCATTGACGGGGGGATCCGCCTCCGTAGCCCTCTCGGGCGGAGCGGCCGCCGCGCGTTGCCGCCTTCGGTAGGGCGGCGGTCCTTTCTTCCGGGGCGTCCCTTTCCGCGTCGGGGTGCAGGGCGGGGCGGCACCCTCCGGGCGAGGAACCGCCTCGAAATCATCGGGTCGCGGAACGGCATTCCCGTCCGGTTGCGCCCCCGGCCGTCGGGTCCGCGCGAATGGGTGTTCCCTCACCCATGCCCTTTTCAGCCGCCAAGGGTGGCGGCTGCGCCTGCCTCCTCTTGCCCTGTCCGGGCGAGATCGGGCGGGGCGGCTTCGGCCTCGAGAGCGGGAAGCAGCGCCTCGAGCGGCACGACCTTCGATCCCTTTTCGCCGAGCCGCCGCACCGAAACCGTGCCGTCCTCGACCTCGCGCTTGCCGACGGCGAGGATCACCGGCACCTTGGCCAGCGAATGTTCGCGCACCTTGTAGTTGATCTTCTCGTTGCGCAGGTCGGTCTCGGCGCGGATGCCGCGAGCCTCGAGCCGGCGAAGGACGGTGCGGGCCCAGTCGTCGGCGTCTGATGTGATGGTCGCCACCACCACCTGCCGCGGGGCGAGCCAGAAGGGCAGCCGGCCGGCATAGTTCTCGATCAGTATGCCGATGAAGCGCTCGAAGGAGCCGAGAATCGCCCGGTGCAGCATGACCGGGCGGTGCTTCGCCCCGTCTTCCCCGACATAGCTCGCATCGAGGCGCTCGGGCAGGACGAAGTCCACCTGCAGCGTGCCGCATTGCCAGTCGCGGCCGATCGCGTCGGTCAGCACGAATTCGAGCTTCGGTCCGTAGAAGGCCCCTTCGCCGGGGTTGAGCTCGAAATCGTAGCCCGCGGCGACGGTGGCCGCCTTGAGAGCGTTCTCGGCCTTGTCCCATGTGGCGTCGGAGCCGGCGCGCTTCTGGGGCCGGTCGGAGAACTTGATCTTGAAGCTGTCGAAGCCGAGATCGGCATAGACCGAGGAAAGCAGCTCGATGAAGCGGCGCGTCTCGTCCTCTATCTGGGCCTCGGTGCAGAAGATGTGGGCATCGTCCTGGGTGAAGCCGCGCACCCGCATGATCCCGTGCAGCGCCCCCGATGGCTCGTAGCGCATGCAGGAGCCGAACTCCGCCATGCGCAGCGGCAGGTCGCGATAGCTCTTGAGGCCCTGGTTGTAGATCTGGACATGGCCCGGGCAGTTCATCGGCTTGAGGGCGTTCACCCGCTTTTCGGCGGCGTGCTCCTCCTCGACCTCGACGATGAACATGTTTTCGCGGAACTTCTCCCAGTGGCCGGAGCGTTCCCACAACTTGCGGTCGATCACCTGCGGGGTGTTGACCTCGACATAGCCCGCCTTCTCGAGCCGGCGGCGCATGTAGGTCTGAAGCGTGGTGTAGATCTTCCAGCCGTTGGGATGCCAGAAGACCATGCCCGGCGCCTCCTCCTGCATATGGAACAGGTCCATCTCGCGGCCGAGGCGGCGGTGGTCGCGCTTCTCGGCCTCCTCGAGCATGTGCAGGTATCGCTTCAGCTCGTCGCGGGTGCGGAAGGCGACGCCGTAGATGCGCTGGAGCTGCTTGTTGCGCGCGTCGCCCCGCCAGTAGGCCCCCGATACGCGCATCAGCCTGAAGGCGTCGGCCGGCACCTGCCCGGTGTGTTGCAGATGCGGCCCGCGGCACAGGTCCTGCCAGTGCCCGTGCCAGTACATGCGCACCGGCTCGCCCTCGGGGATGGCCTCGACCAGCTCGACCTTGAACGGCTCGCCGGCCGCCTCGTAATGGGCGATCGCCTTCTCCCGCGGCCAGACCTCGGTGCGGACCGGATCGCGCGCGGCGATGATCTCGCGCATCCGCTTCTCGATCCTTTCGAGATCCTCGGTGGTGAAGGGGGCCTCACGGTCGAAGTCGTAGTAGAAGCCATGCTCGATCACCGGGCCGATCGTGACCTTGGTATCCGGCCACAGCTCCTGCACGGCGCGGGCCATGATGTGGGCCAGATCGTGGCGGACCAGCTCCAGCGCCTGCGGCTCGTCGGCCATGGTATGGATGACGATCTCCGCATCCTCCTCGATCGGCCATTGCAGGTCCCAGTGCCGGCCGTTGACCGTGGCCGAGATCGCCTTCTTCGCCAGCGATTTCGAGATCGACGCCGCCACCTCGGCCGGGGTGACGCCCCGAGGGAACTCGCGGCGGCTGCCGTCGGGAAAGGTGAGGGTGATGCTGTCGGCCATGAGCGCGCTCCGGTGAATTTCGCAGCCTGCGTTGCAGGCGCTTTTCCGCCGACGGGGCGGCGAAGTCAAGGAAGGGACGGTGCTTGACCTCCGCTGGCCGCCCCGGCATGGATCTGGCGAGAACGCGATGTCCGGGGCGGTGCCCGCCGTTCCCGGCGCTTTCCGCCGACCAGGAGAGGATCCGATGGCCGAGCCGCTCTTTCTCGACACGCCCCAGGGGCGCCGCATCGCCTGTCACCGCAGGGAGGGAAAGGCGCCGGGGGTGATCTTTCTCGGCGGTTTCAAGTCCGACATGGAGGGCACGAAGGCGCTCTTTCTCGAGGGTTGGGCCCGGCGGACGGGACGGGCGTTCCTGCGGTTCGACTATTCGGGCCACGGGCGCTCCTCGGGGCGTTTCGAGGACGGCGCGATCGGGGACTGGCTCGAGGACGCCCTTGCCGTGATCGACCGGCTGACCGAGGGGCCGCAGATCCTCGTCGGCTCCTCGATGGGCGGCTGGATCGCCCTTCTCGTGGCCCGGTCCCGGCCCGAGCGGGTCGCCGGTCTCGTCGGTATCGCCGCCGCCCCCGATTTCACCGAGGACGGCATGTGGGCCCTCTTCGACCCGGTCCAGCGTTCGGTGCTGATGGAGATGGGGCGGATCGAGCTGCCCTCGGCATATTCCGACGAACCCTATGTCATCACCCGTCGGCTGATCGAGGACGGGCGGCGCCACCTCGTGCTGCGCAGCCCCCTGCGGCTCGATGTGCCGACCCGGCTTCTGCAGGGCACGGCCGACGAGGACGTGCCGGTCGATACGGCGCTGAGGCTGTTCGATCATGCCGAGGGTGACGACATCCGCCTCACCCTCGTCAAGGGGGCCGACCATCGTTTCTCGGCCCCGCCGCTCCTCGATCTTGTCGCCCGTACCCTGGAGGAGGTGATCGCCGCGGCCGAAGCGCGGCAGGCGGGCCGCCAGGACTGACGGAAGCGCCGCCGCGGTCGGCCGTCGTTCCCCCAGCCGTCCCCTCCCGTCGCCCCGCGGGGCTTGCCGCCGGCACGCCCCGGCGGGAGTTCGGCCGGTTGGCGGTCGGATCGGCCTTCCGTTCCCGTCGTCGGCCCGGATCGCTTTCTCGCCGGTCCGCTGCGGCCCTGCCGGGGCGACGAGAGGGCCGGCATCGCCCGGCCGGGTCAGCCGAGGGCCATGCCGATCACCACCATCATCAGCCCGAGGGCGGAGACGGCGAGTCCGGCGAAGTTGATCGCGACGATGCGTTGCAGCTTCGCCCGCAGCGCCTCTTCGGAAAGCCCCGCCCGCCGCGCCCGGGCGACGGCGACCATGCTGCCGACGAGGATGACGAGGCCGATCAGGGTCAGCCCGGTGCCAAGGGGGATGAGAAGGGCCATGTCGTTCTCCGCTCGCTGGGGGTCGTGCCCGTTCCCCTATCCTCGCGCACTGCCGGATGCAACGGAGCGGTTGCGGGGGAGGGCCGTGCGCGCTAGAGCCCGGACGGGCCGCCGCAAGGGCGGAATCACGCCGGACAGGAGAGAGGGATGAGCGAGGAATTCGACACCAGCGGTGCACGGAGTTTCCGCATCGCCCGCGACGAGCTGCGCAGCTTCGTCGAGCGATACGAGCGGCTCGAGGCCGAGAAGAAGGACATCGCCGACCAGCAGAAGGAGGTGATGGCCGAGGCCAAGGCCCGTGGCTACGATACCAGGGTGCTGCGCAAGCTCATCGCCATGCGCAAGAAGGATCCGCAGGAGCTGTCGGAGGAGGAGGCGATCCTGCAGGTCTACCGCGAAGCCCTCGGCATGTAGGCACGGGCGCCGGGCGAGGTGCGCCCCGGCCGGTCACCGGCGGCATAGAGAAGCGCCCGTCACGCCCGCCCCGGCCGCTCCCCGCCGGCCACGCCGGGCCGCGGGTTTGCGTGCCGAAGCCTCTCCCATGGCCGTTCCCTCCGAGACGGGTTGCCCGCGTTGCATCCGGCCTTGCGCCCGGGGGGCGCCATGAAGTACGGTGGCATGGGCGGTGATGCGCTTCGGCCGTTCCCCGCGGCCGCCCGCCCATGCAGGGTCCTCTCGCAGGAGAAGGGAAAGCTCGTTGGAATGTCGATCCGGGTTCCGGCCTTTCCTTGCGAAAGGCCTTGCGGGCTCCTTTGAATTTCAACCCGTTCGTATTACGTTGCTCTTGACATGAATCCCTATGCACATTCGGTTCCGCACGAAGATCCTGCATTCTGGGAACCTCTCTCGGCACATCTGAAAGCGGTCGCCAATGCGGCGGGCAATCATGCGCAGGCGTTCGATGCCGAAATCCTTGCCCGCAGTGCCGGGCTGCTGCACGATCTGGGCAAGGCGAAGCCGGGTTTTCAGGCCTATCTGCGCGGCGAGCGCGGCTCGGAGCCGCACAGTGGCGAGGGCGCCCGTTTTGCCGCCGAAAATCTCGGGCCGTGGGGCAGGCTCGTCGCCTATTGCATCGCCGGTCACCATGCGGGGCTGGCGAACGGGATCGTTCCCAGTGAGAGGGGAAAACCTGCAACCCCGCTCGATGTGCGTCTGAAGCAGGCCGAAAGGCTGGACCTGCCCGCTGGCATCACCCTGCCCGAACTCGCAGGCGCCCCGGCACCGCTTGCCGGCCTGCCCAATGACGACACTGCCAATTTCCGCCTGCATTTCTTCACGCGGATGCTGTTTTCGGCGCTGGTGGACGCGGATTTTCTCGAAACCGAGGCCTTCTACGACCGCGTCGAAGGTCGAGCGCGGGAACGCGGCTGGCCGGGCACGCTCGACAACCTCGCCGAGGCCCTCGACGCCCACCTTGCCGGCTTCGGCCCGCCCGCAGGCGCCGTCAACCAGTTGCGTGCCGAAATCCTTGCCCATGTGCGGGCGCAGGCCGCCGAGCCCCCGGGCCTGTTCCGCCTCACCGTGCCCACGGGCGGGGGCAAGACGCTCACCTCGCTGGCCTTCGCTCTGGATCACGCCCGCCGCCACGGGCTTTCGCGGGTGATCTACGTCATCCCCTATACCTCGATCGTCGAGCAGACGGCTGCGGTGTTCCGCGAGGCGCTGAAGGATGACGACGCCGTGCTGGAACATCATTCGAGCTTCGACTGGGAAGAGCTCGACGACCCCTGCGAAGGGGAAAGGCTGAAACTTGCCGCGCAGAACTGGGACAGGCCCGTCATCGTCACCACCGCGGTGCAGTTCTTCGAAAGCCTCTACGCCAACCGCCCCTCGAAATGCCGCAAGCTGCACCGGCTGGCGCAATCGGTGATCGTGCTGGACGAGGCCCAGACCCTGCCGCTGAAGCTGCTCCGCCCCTGCCTTGCAGCGGTGAAGGAGCTGGCACGCGGCTACGGCAGCACGGTGGTCTTCTGCACCGCGACCCAGCCTGCGCTGCTCAGGGGGCGCGACGGCGACGGCTTCCCCGCGCCTGAAGGACTGGCGCCCGAGGAAGCGCGCGAACTTGCCCCCGATCCGCCACGCCTTTATGCCGCCTTCCGGCGGGTGAGGGTGCGCGATGCGGGCGCGATCGACGACGCCACCCTGGCCGAACGGCTGCGCGCGCAGGAACAGGTTCTGGCCATCGTCAACAGCACCGAGCACGCCCGCGCCCTGTTCGGCCGGCTGCGCGAGGCGGACGGCGCACGTCACCTCTCCACCCGCATGACCGCCGAGCACCGCCGCGCGGTGCTGGCCGACATTCGCCGGCGGCTGGCGAAGGGCGTGCCGGTGCGGGTGGTCTCGACCTCGCTGATCGAGGCGGGGGTGGATGTGGACTTCCCCCAGGTCTGGCGCGAGCTTGCCGGCATCGACTCGATCGCCCAGGCTGCCGGGCGCTGCAACCGCGAGGGTTGGCGCGAGGAGGCAAAGACCTTCGTTTTCCGCACGACCGAGGATTTCAGGCCGCCCGCAGACATCGAACAGTTCGCCCGCATCGCCGCCGAGGTGATGGTCGAACACGATGATCTTCTTGCTCCGCAGGCCGTGCGCGCCTATTTCCGGCGTCTGTTCTGGGACCGCGGTGCCGATCAGCTGGACGCGGCCGAGGTGGGCAGCCATCACGGCATTCTCAGGGCGCTTTCCGAAAGCGGTGCCTTGAACTTTCCCTTCGCCGACATCGCCGCCGCCTTCCGCATGATCGAGGGCGGCGTGCCCCTGATCATCACCGGTGGCGACTGGGGCCTCGCGCCGGAGGAGGAAGCGCGCCTGTGCCATGTCCCCCATGCCGGCGCCATCGCCCGCGCATTGCAGCGCTGCCAGGTGCAGATTCCGCCCCGGCGCCGGCAGGAACTGATCGCCGTCGGCGCCGCCGAGATCTGGCGCGAAAGCGATTTCGGCGAGCAGTTCGTCTTCCTGCGCAATGAAGGGTTGTATGACGCGGATACGGGATTATCATTCGAAAATCCGTGGGATCTGGGAGGAATGCAATTTTGACCAAGGGCATCAGGCTGCACATCTGGGGCGATTACGCCTGTTTCACCCGCCCCGAGATGAAGGTCGAGCGCGTCTCCTATGACGTGATCACGCCCTCGGCCGCCCGGGGCATCCTCGAGGCGATCCACTGGAAGCCGGCCATCCGCTGGGTGATCGACCGCATCCATGTGCTCAAGCCGATCCGTTTCGAGACCATCCGTCTGAACGAGGTCGGCCGCAAGATCCCTGCCGACAAGGTGAAAAAGGCGATGAAGGCAGGCAGCACCGAAGGGCTGGCAATGGTGGTCGAGGATGATCGCCAGCAGCGCGCCACGCTGGCGCTCAGGGACGTGGCCTATGTGATCGAGGCGCATTTCGAGATGACCGAGCGCGCCGGACCCGAGGACAACCCGGCCAAGCATCAGGGCATGTTTCGCCGCCGGGCCATGAAGGGCCAGTGTTTTCACCGCCCGGCGCTGGGGCTGCGCCAGTTCGCGGCCGATTTCACCTGGGTGGACGAGCTGCCCCCCTCGGCGTTGCCCGAGGAACAGAAAACCCGCGATCTGGGCTGGATGCTCTATGACATCGACTTTGCCAACGGCCGCCGCCCGCTGTTCTTCCGCGCGCGGCTCGAAAACGGCGTGATCGACGTGGCCCGCGCCCGCGCCGAGGGGCTGGTGCGATGACGATCCTGACCGAGCTTGCCCGCCTCTACGACCGCCTCGCCGCCGAGGGAAAGGCCCCGCCGCGCGGCTATTCCATGGAAAAGATCGGTGGTGAGGTGGTGCTGGACGGCGAGGGCCGCGTTCTGGCGATCCGTGATTTGCGCACGGCGGACGACAAGGGCCGGCCCCAGCCGCGGGTGATGGCCGTGCCCGATGGCGGCACCCGCACCTCGGGTATCAAGCCCAACACGCTTTGGGACAAGACCGCCTATGTGCTGGGCGTGACCGCGAAGAAGGACAGGGACAAGAAGCCCGTCCTTGACGATGCAGGCCGCCTCATCCCCGAAACCGAGGGTCGGGTCGAAAAGGAGCACGCCGCCTTCATCGCCCGTCACGAGGCGCTCCTTGAAGGCGCCGGGGACGAAGGATTGCAGGCCCTGCTTGGCTTCGTTCGCGCGTGGCGGCCGGAGATGTTCGCCGAGCGGGGCTTCGATCCGGCGCTTCTCGATCAGAATCTGGTGTTTCGTCTCGATGGTGATTTCAACGAAGATGGCACGCCGCGCTTCATCCACGAACGCCCCGCCGCGCAGGCGCTGATCGTGGGCGGCGAAGACGATGGCGGTGAAAGCGGGCTCTGTCTCGTGAGCGGCGAAACCGCGCCGCCCGCCCGGCTGCACCCGATGATCCGTGGTGTGCAGGGAGCGCAGAGTTCAGGGGCGGCCCTCGTGACCTTCAACCTCGACGCCTTCACCAGCTTCGGCAAGAAGCAGGGCGAAAATGCCCCCGTCTCTGACAAGGCCGCCTTTGCCTATGGCGCCGCTCTCAATGCGCTGCTGGCGAAAGGCTCGGGGCGCAGTCTCCGGATCGGCGATGCGACGGTGGTGTTCTGGGCCGAGGTGGCGGAAAGCGCCAGGGCCGCGACCATCGAGGAGATGATGGCGGGCGTGCTGGCTCCCGAGGAAAAGGGCGAGACCGAGAAACTGGCCGCGCTCCTGCGCGACATCGCCCGCGGCCGGGCCAGCGAACCCGGCCTCGACCCCGCGACCCGGGTCTTCATCCTCGGCCTTGCGCCCAATGCGGCGCGGCTTTCGGTGCGTTTCTGGCGCCCGGGCACGCTGGGGGATTTCGCCCGCAACATCACCCGTTTCTGGGAGGATCTGGCGCAACAGCCCCCCGCCTGGAAGGGGCCGCCCGCCGCCTGGTCGCTGCTTTTCGAGAGTGCGATCCGCGCCGGAGGCAAGCCGAAGGCCGATACCATCCCGCCCCGCCTCGGCGGGGATCTCATGCATGCGGTGCTGACGGGCGGGCCCTATCCGCGCACCCTGCTTTCGTCCGTCGTCACCCGCATCCGCGCAGATCATGTCGTGAATGCCCGCCGCGTGGCCATCATCGCCGCCGTTCTGCGGCGCAACTTCAAGGAGGACATTCCTATGTCGCTTGACCGTGAAAATCCCGACCCGGCCTATCGGCTGGGGCGGCTCTTTGCCGTGCTGGAGGGCATCCAGCAGGCCGCGCTCCCCGGCCTCAACGCCACCATCCGCGACCGTTACTTCGCCGCCGCCATGGCCACCCCGGCGCGGGTGTTTCCGCTGCTGGTGCGCAATGCGATGCACCACCTCTCGAACCTGAAGAAGGGTGATGCCGGCGGGCTTGCGCACTGGTTCGAGGCCGAGATGGGCGAGATCTGGTCCGCGCTGGAGGCCGCACCGCCCCGCAGTCTGAACCTCGAGGCCCAGGGGCGCTTCATTGCCGGCTATTACCACCAGCGCTGGGCGAAGAAGAACGACTCCTCCCTCGCGGACGGCGCAACCGGAACCCCTGACACCCCCCTGATCGAAACCGAAGGAGCCGACCAATGAGTGCCGCCGGAATCCCCATCGCCAACCGCTATGACTTCGTGCTGTTCTTCGATGTCGAGAACGGCAACCCCAATGGCGACCCGGACGCCGGCAACCTGCCGCGCATGGACCCGGAAACCAATCACGGGCTGGTCTCGGATGTCAGCCTCAAGCGCAAGGTACGCAACTTCGTGGCCGAGGCCATGGCGGGCGAGCCGGGGCACGAGATCTACATGGCCGATGGCAGCGTGCTCAACCGCCAGCATGCGCGTGCCTATGAAGCCCTGGGTCTGAACCCCACGTCCAAGAAGTTGCCCAGGGAGGAGGAAAGGGCCCGCCAGATCACCGAATGGATGTGCCGCAATTTCTATGACATTCGCACATTCGGCGCGGTCATGACCACGGATGTGAATGCCGGCCAGGTGCGCGGCCCGGTGCAGATGACCTTTGCCCGCTCGGTCGAACCGATCATGCCGCTGGAAATCTCCATCACCCGTTCTTCGGTCACCAACGAAAGGGACGTGGACAAGGAGCGCACCATGGGCCGCAAGTACATCGTGCCCTATGGTCTCTACCGCGCCCACGGCTTCATCAACGCCAAACTGGCCGAACGCACCGGCTTTTCCGAGGATGACCTCGCCCTGCTCTGGCAGGCGCTGTGCAACATGTTCGAGCTTGACCGATCGGCCGCCCGCGGCATGATGGCCACCCGCTGCCTGATCGCCTTCCGCCATGAAAGCCCGCTGGGCAACGCCCATGCGCACAAGCTGTTCGAGCGGGTGAAGGTCTTGCGCTGCCACAATGGCGAATGCCTGCCCGTGGGTGACAGCCGTACCCACAACTGGCCGCCGGCTCGTGCCTTCTCGGACTATCGCATCGAGGTGGATCGCGAGGGCCTGCCCGAGGGCGTGAGCATTGTCGAACCCTGCGGCCCCTGCGCCTGAGAGCATCCCGATCTCGGCGCTGCAGCACTGGCAGTTCTGCCCGCGCCAATGCGCCCTGATCCATGTGGAGCGGCTCTGGGCCGAAAACCGCCTGACCGCCGAGGGGCGGGTGCTGCACGCCCGCCCCGACAGCGGCCGCCCCGAAAGCCGCCCCGGCCTGCGCATCCTGCGCTCGGTGGAAATCGCCAGCACCACCCACGGCATCCACGGGGTGGCCGATGTGGTGGAACTGACCGGCCGCCCGCCGCGTCCCTTTCCGGTGGAATACAAGCGCGGCCGCCCCAAACCCCACCGCGCCGACGAAGTGCAGCTCTGCGCCCAGGCTTTGTGCCTTGAAGAGATGTTCTCCTGCACCATCCCCGAAGGCGCGCTGTTCTACGGGCAAAGCCGGCGTCGCAAGCCGGTCGCCTTCGACAATGAGTTGCGCGCCCTCACCCTGTCGGTCATCGCCGCCGTGCAGGAGATGTTCGCAAGCGGCCGCCTGCCGCCCCCCGAATACGCGCCCCGGCGCTGCGATTCCTGTTCGCTCAACGCCCTGTGCCGGCCGAAGCTGCGCAAGAGCGCAGCCCGCTGGCTGGAGCGCGCCATCACCCGGGAGCCGCCCTCATGAAGAAGCTGCTCAACACGCTCTATGTCACCTCCGAAGGCGCCTGGCTGAACAAGGACGGGCGCAACGTGGTCGTGCGGATCGACGGCGCCGAACGCGGCCGCTTCCCGGCCCATCTCTTGGGCCAGATCATCTGTTTCGGGCAGGTGGGGCTCTCGCCGCAGCTGATGCATTTCTGTGCCGAGGAAGGCATTTCGATCACCTTCCTGTCACCCCATGGCCGTTATCTGGCGCGCATCGAGGGGCCGCAGAGCGGCAATGTGCTGCTGCGCCGCGCCCAGCACGAGGTCACCCGCGACGAGTTGGCCGCCCTGCCCGTCGCCCGGGCCATGGTGGCCGCCAAGCTGGCCAATCAGCGCGGCGTGATTGCACGCACCCTGCGCGATCACGGCAAGGGGCTGGCGGACGATGCCCGGGCCGCACTGGAGCGCACCGCCGCCCAGCTTGGCCGCAGCGCCCGGCAGGCTCTTGCCTGCCCCGACATGGACACGCTGCGCGGGCTCGAAGGCGACGGCGCCAACGCCTACTGGGCAGTCTTTTCCCACCTCGTCCGCAACCCGGAATTCACCTTCTCCGGTCGCAACCGCCGCCCGCCGCGCGACCCGGTCAACGCGCTTCTGTCGCTGGCTTATGTGCTGCTGGCCGCCGACTGCCGCGCCGGGGCCGAGAGCCACGGGCTCGACCCGCAGATGGGCTTTCTGCACCGCGACCGCCCCGGGCGCGCGAGCCTTGCGCTGGATCTGATGGAGGAGTTTCGCGCTCCGCTGGCCGATCGCCTCGTGCTCTCCCTGATCAACCGCCGCCAGCTTTCGCGGCGTGATTTCCGCCACGAGGAAACCGGCGGCGTGTTCCTGACCGAGGACGCCCGCGCGACCGTTCTCACCGCCTGGCAGGAGCGCAAGCGCACGACCCTGCGTCATGACTTCATCGGCGAGACCGTGCCGCTCGGCCTGTTTCCTCAGCTTCAGGCCCAGCTTCTGGCCCGCCATCTGCGCGGCGACCTCGACGCCTACCCGGCCCATGTCTGGAGATGAGCCATGATGGTCCTGATCACCTATGACGTCCGCACGGACAGCGCCGCCGGCCGCCGCCGCTTGCGCCGCGTCTCCAAGGCCTGCCTCGACTACGGCCAGCGGGTGCAGTATTCCGTCTTCGAATGCGAGGTCTCCCCGGCGCAATGGACGGCGCTGCGCGCCCGTCTGTGCGAGATGATCGACCCGGAGGTCGATTCCCTGCGCTTCTACATGCTGGGGGCCAACTGGCGCCGCCGCATCGAGCATGTGGGGGCCAAGCCGGCTACCGATTTCGACGGCCCGCTGATCATCTGACGCAGATGCTCCGCGCCGCCTGTGCGAACCCCCAGCGGTCATGGAATGGCGGAGAAGTTCGCAAATCGGGCAACCGATTGGAACAAGGGGAATATGTCCTGCAAATCGTCTGGGAAAGAGCAAATTGAGGGCGACAATCGGCACCTTCGCGGGGTCGGCCATGTTTGACGATGCGCATCAGCATGTTACAAACACGAAGTCGCCCCCACCACGGGGGCGTGGATTGAAACAGCAAGATAGCGGCGAGGGATCTCGATCTCAAC
>Ga0256839_1001700_pt1 | contig 26169 bp, 28 predicted proteins | sample 354166metaG_FD_185968 | JGI IMG/M metagenome (GOLD analysis project Ga0256839, IMG submission 185968) | Hydrothermal vent microbial communities from Mid Atlantic Ridge, Atlantic Ocean - 354-166 | ecosystem: Environmental > Aquatic > Marine > Hydrothermal vents | place: Atlantic Ocean: Mid... | reverse complement strand
GCTAAATATAGGTTAATTTATTGACTGATAAGAGCTATTATACTGTGCATAGCGATTGCTTTTATAGCCTAAACCCCGATATTTAATTTTATTAAAACAATGATGAACAATGCACTTATCCCGATACTTGGCATGGCAGCCTATAGCGGTACCGGTAAAACAACTTTATTAACCGAATTAATCCCACTACTCACGGCACGCCATATTCGAGTCGGCTTAATAAAACACAGTCACCATAATTTTCAAATCGACAAACCGGGTAAGGATAGCTTTCGTTTACGCGCGGCAGGTGCAAGCCCTGTTATGCTGGTATCAAGCCATAGACGCGCCATTATCACCGATTTTCCAAGCCCAGAGGAGCCTGATTTAAATGAACAATTACGCTATTTTGAGCAATCAGAATTAGATTTGCTTTTAATTGAGGGCTTTAAAAGTGCGCGTTTTCCAAAAATTGAATTACACAGACCTAGCCTTAACAATCCTTTGCTCTATCCGGATGATGATTCCATTATTGCCTTGGCAACTGACCAAGCAGTGACATTGCCGCCCCATATCACTGCTTTGGATTTAAATAATAGCCCGCAAATTGCTGATTTTATCATCCGAGATTTTTTAAAATCCGATATTCCATCCAATCAAGCCATCACTGCATAAAAAATGCAAATAATGGATGCTTTACCAACCCAATAACAACATGAGGCCATAATAAATGTTAACAATACAACAAGACGCACCTGACTTTACATTAAATGATGCCAACGGCGAACCACATAAGCTCAGTGATTACAAAGGGCAGTGGCTGATTATATACTTCTATCCTAAGGATAATACGCCGGGATGCACCACAGAGGCCTGCACACTGCGCGATGACAATGCAGAATTTGAAAAATTGAATGCAAAAATAGTGGGCATCAGCACCGATAGCAGCAAAAGCCATTTAAAGTTTATCACCAAACAGGCATTGCCCTTTACGCTACTCGCCGATACCACAGGCGAAGTCAGTAAGGCTTATGATGCCTTATTTAAACTAGGCCCGCTTAAAGTGAGTAAACGCCATAGTTTTATTATTGATCCGATGGGAAAAATAGCCAAAATTTATCGCTCAGTCTCACCGGGCTTACATAGCCAAGAATTATTAGTCGATTTACAACAACTACAAAAAAACGCTTAACCTCTTTATTTTTAGCTAGGTGGGGGAACGCCCCACCTAGCTTATGCTAATTTTTAACGATGCTTGCCCAAGCTGAGTTCCACGCATCATTTTGATAAAAATCGGCATTTTTCTTTAAGGTGCCAGTCAAAACTTGCTTTAAGGTATTTTCGATAATACCAAAAAAGTGGCAATAAGCACGCTGTGGATCAAGTGCCTTAATTTCACCGGCTTTAATCCCCATTTGTAATATTTTTAATATCTTGGTAAACGGCGGGGTTTCCATGATAGGCTGCTCATCAGGCAAAAATTCACTCACCCTAACCACTAATAAAAACTGCATAATTTCAGGGGCTTGCTCCGTTAAGGTAAACCATAAATCGACAATTTCCCTTAATTGCTCAGGTGATTTACGGTTTCTACGCCGAATATCATCAATCGATACACTTAAACGGTCAATAATCCATAAATAAACAGCACGAGCAATTTCTTGCTTATTTTTAAAATGCTTGTAGATTCCTGCACTGTTTTTAACGCCGGATAGCTCGGCTATTTCTGTTAGAGAAGTATTAAAATAACCTTTCTCGGCGAATAATTTTAAAGCTGCTCCTAAAATATCGTTATACAGCTCTTCTTTACTTTTTGTTATATCCTGTTCCATGTTGCCTTATTTAACTCTGTTCTTTTTATTAGGTAAAGATGATGTAAGCCCATACATAATGCCTAAATTTTAAGCAAATCATAAGACTTACAACACCTCAATGCTTGTTTATTCGGCCATCGAGGTATACGCCGCTTTTAAATAACTCATCATTGACCATAAAGTTAAAATTGCCGCAATATACAACATGACTAAACCAAATAAATTCATTGATACACCCGCTATCTCGTCTCGATACAATAAGCAGGCAATTGCCAGCATTTGTGCAGATGTTTTCCATTTTCCTATCTGTGACACTTTCACGGTTGCACGTTGGCCTATTTCGGCCATCCATTCACGCAACGATGAAATAGTAATCTCTCTGCCGATAATAATGGCAGCAGGTAAAGTCATCCAAATGTTCGCTTGCGACTCTACCAATAATACTAAGACAATAGCCACCATAATTTTATCGGCAACCGGGTCTAAAAAAGCACCAAATTTAGTTTCCATTTGCATTTTTCTCGCCAAGTAGCCATCTAACCAATCGGTTACGCCTGCGATAAAGAAAATAAAAGTAGTGGCTACGTTGGCGTAGCTCCACGGCAAATAGAAGAAAACCACTAGAACAGGAATTAAAGCAACCCGTAATAAGGTTAATAATGTCGGTAAGTTTATATTATCAATCATCTTGATGATGGAAAGTATCGTATATTCGTTGTGCTAATTGTCGGCTAATTCCCTCTACACTGCAAAGCGCGTCTACACCCGCTCGCGCTATTCCCTGCATACCGCCAAACTGCTTCAGTAAAATTTGTCGCCTCTTAGGACCAAGCCCTGCTATCGTTTCCAAAATAGACTCCTTCTTCGCTTTCGCTCGACGCGCTCTATGCCCAGTAATGGCAAAACGATGTGCTTCATCTCTAATATGCTGAATCAACAATAAAGCACTTGCCCCCGGACGCATATCAATCGCTTGTGCTTGCCCCGGCAAAATCAGCTTTTCCATTCCCGCTTTTCGATCAGGTCCTTTGGAAACCCCGACTATCATAACATTATTTATATTTAATTCAGCTAAAGCCTTTTCAGCAACGCCAACTTGCCCTTTGCCGCCGTCAATAAATAAAATATCAGGGGCTTGATGCTCCCCCTTGACCAAGCGTTTAAAGCGTCGTGCAACCGCCTGATAAATAGCGGCATAATCATCTCCAGGCGTAATACCTTCAATATTAAAACGCCGATAAGCCGATTTAACCGGTCCCTCTCTATCAAACACAACACAGGAAGCAACCGTAAAATCACCTTGAGTATGACTAATATCAAAACATTCCAGACGTACCGGCACCTCCTGAGTTCCCAACTCTTCTTGCAGGCTTAAATAACGTGCATACATGCCTTGTTTATCTGCTAACTTGCTCTGCAAGGCACTTTCAACATTGACTTGCGCCATTTGCAACCATTTAGCACGCTCACTGCGCACATGGGGTGAAATCGTGACCGTATGCCCTGCCTGAGTTGCCAACACTTCGGTTAATAGTTCAATTTCATCCGGTGTATGACTCACAATCAATTCAAATGGAATATTTTTATCTAAATAATATTGTGCAATAAAGGCCTGCAAAATACTTTCGGGGCTATAGTCAGCACTTATTTTAGGAAAAAAAGTTTTATTCCCTAAATTTTGGCCATGCCGAATAAAAAAAATTTGCACACAGGCCATGCCTGCTTGACTGGCACAAGCAACAATATCGACATCCCCCTGTTCACCACTGACGTAATTTTTTTCTAAAACAGTCCGTAATTGGCTAATTTGATCTCTAACCCTAGCGGCTTGTTCAAACTCTAAATTAGAGGCTAACGCATCCATATCAGCAATAAGCCGATCAATCAATAAACTGCCCTTGCCCTCTAAAAACAAAACCGTATTCGCCACATCAACCGCATATGCTTCTTGGTCAACTAACCCCACGCACGGCGCAGTACAGCGCTCTATTTGATATTGTAAACAAGGTCTAGAACGATTTTTATAATATGAGTCTTCACACTGCCGTACAGGAAATATTCGCTGTAATAGCTTCAAAGTCTCCCGCACCGCACCGGCACTAGGGTATGGCCCATAATATTTGCCTTTTTTCTTTTTAGCACCGCGATGCGCCGTTATCTGCGGAAAATCTTGCTCGCTGGAAATAAAAATATAAGGGTAGGACTTATCATCACGCAAACAAATATTGTAACGTGGTTTATGCTTTTTAATCAGCTGGCATTCCAGCAATAATGCCTCACCTTCCGTATGCGTGACCGTGACTTCAATACGCACAACATTCGCAATCATCACCTGTTGCTTAGGTGAAGACGCTCCTTTTCTAAAATAACTGGAAACTCGATTTTTTAGATTTTTAGCTTTGCCGATATAAACAACCACGTCTTTATCGTTAAACATTTTATAAATACCCGGCAAGCGGGTCAGATGCTTTAAAAAATCTTCAATATCAAATACGTCTGACGCAAGCTCATTGACATCTTGTACCGGCACGATTACACGCTCACAGCAAAACAGGAGGAGGATTTAAGAACGCCCCCCACGCTATTAAATTCTAATATTTCAAATTCTAAGTACATTTATTGTTCACACAACACCTCACCACAATGGCATTATTTTATACATCACGGAAAAATTATGCCATCACTTATAAAGCCATAACAAATTATTGCCTAAATGAGACCTATATCACCTTAAATACACCAAAATATTGCTCTACTAGCACAAATACTCTCCCCTACAATACAAAATTCTCTTATAATAGTCGGTCATTTAATAATTTATTAAAAATCCATAAAAGGTTTACAAAATGGCACGAGTTACCGTCGACGACTGTTTAGAAAATGTTGAAAATCGTTTTGAGTTAGTTTTATTAGCCTCTAAAAGAGCGCGTCAACTAGAAAAAGGCGCAGAAGAGTTTCTACCGCGTGGAAAAGATAAATTTACTGTTTTAGCCTTACGCGAAATTGCAGAAGGATTTGTAACACCTGAAAATATTGATGCACTGCACCAAGTCGGTGAGTCAGCTGCCCCTTCAATTGCAACGCCTACGTTATAATAATGAACGCTCAGGATAATATTGACCTTCCGGAAAGTCCTGAGCAACTTTTGCTAGATCAGTTGCACAGCATTTCTAGCGATTATTTAGACCCTCAACAACTGGAAAAAATTTTCCAAGCCTATCAATTTGGTGCGAAACACCACCAAGGCCAACGCCGAAAAAGCGGTGAAGCCTTTATTTGTCATCCGCTTTCTGTCGCCATTTCGCTGGCTAAAATGCGCATGGATGTCAATGGCGTGACAGCGGCCATTTTACACGATGTCATCGAAGACACGACAGCAAGTAAAAACGACATTATCGAACTCTTCGGCGAAGAAGTTGCCAACTTAGTTGATGGTGTAACCAAGTTAACCAAGCTCGATAATAAAACGCAAGCCGAAGCACAAGCAGAAAATGTCCGCAAAATGTGCTTGGCCATGGCTAAAGACTTACGCGTCATTATGGTCAAATTAGCCGACCGTTTGCATAATATGCAGACACTTGGCGTCATGCGCCCGGAAAAAAAACGCCGCATTGCTAAAGAAACCTTAGATATTTACACGCCTATCGCCAATCGTTTAGGCATGAACAATATCCGGCATCAACTAGAATCTTTATGCTTTGAGGCCATTCACCCCATGCGCTACCGTATTTTGAAAAATGCGGTCAAAAAAGCACGCGGTAATCGCAAAGAAGTCATTGCAACCATCACCAATTCAATTAAAACGCGTCTGCATCAAGCAAACGTTATCTGTGAGGTCGAGGGGCGTGAAAAATATCTTTATAGCATCTATAAAAAGATGCAAAATAAAAAACTGACATTCTCTGATATTTACGATGTCTACGCTTTTCGTATTTTTTGTAGCGATGTTGATACCTGTTATCGGGTATTAGGCATTGTGCATAATTTGTTCAAACCTGTTCCAGGAAAATTTAAAGACTATATCGCCTTGCCCAAAGCAAACGGCTACCAGTCACTGCACACCATTTTAATCGGCCCCTTTGGTATGCCGGTTGAAATCCAAATTCGTACTCATCAAATGCACCGCATGTCCGAATCAGGTATTGCCGCACACTGGCTCTATAAATCTGAAGACAATGATGACGCACACGCCATGTCTAAAAACCGTGCATCGGAATGGGTGCGTGATTTATTGGAAATGCAAAAAAGCACGGGTAATTCACTCGAATTTATTGAAAACCTAAAAGTCGACCTGTTTCCGCAAGAAGTCTTTGTTTTTACACCACAAGGCAATATTATCAAGCTACCCTATAATGCCAGTGTGATTGATTTTGCTTATGCCGTCCATACCGATATTGGCAACTCCTGCGTCTCCGCACGTATCGACAAACGCTTGGTGCCTTTGCAAACACAAGTAGAAAATGGTGTGACAGTCGAAGTTATTACTGCCTCTTGGGCGAGGCCAAATCCACTTTGGCTAAGCTATGTCACCACGGCCAAAGCACGTTCGGGCATTCGCACCTACCTCAAAAACTTCAAGCAACAAGAAGCCATTAACCTAGGTCGCCGCCTATTAGAGAAAGAATTATTGGATATAGGCAAAAGCTTATCTGACATTAGTGAGCAAATGTTTATGCAACTGCTAAAAACACTTAACATCACTACATTAGATAAGTTATTTGAAGAAATTGGTTTAGGCGATAAAATGCCCTTTTTAATCGCTAAACATTTAATACAGGACGATATTAATGCCGCCATTAAATTAGATGACACGGAGCCGCGCAAAGAAACACCGCTAATCATCAAAGGGACGGAAGGCATGGTGATTAATTTAGCGAAATGTTGCCGCCCTATCCCCGGCGATCCTATTATTGGCTATTTCAACCCCGGCAAAGGTATTGTTGTACACCACCATGAATGTAAAAACTGCACCGGTGAGCATAAAAAATCCACCGAATGGCTAGAAGTTGAGTGGAGCCAAGAAGTCAGTGGTGACTACTCGGCAGAAATTCGTATCGAATTGTTAAATCAGCCAGGTACTTTAGCGACCATTGCTTCAACGATTTCCAAGATGGGATCCAATATTGAAAATGTTAATATTATTAGTCAAGACCCGCGCGTATCAGTTGACATTATCACCTTGACGGTCAAGGATAGAGTGCATTTAGCCAACATTATGCGGCAACTGAAAAAATTATTTATTATTTTAAAAATTACCCGAACTAAAAAATAAGGTTTTATCATGCATAAAGAAATCATTCAAACCGATGCGGCACCACAAGCCATTGGCACTTACTCACAAGCGGTTAAAGTGGGCACTACCGTTTATTTATCAGGCCAAATTCCATTAGTCCCTGCAACCATGGAAATTTTAGATGGTGATATTAATGCACATATCACCCAAGTTTTTGAAAATTTACGCGCCGTCGCACAAGCCGCCGGAGGCGATTTGGCCGATATTGTGAAATTAAATGTCTTTTTAACCGACTTATCGCACTTCCCTATCGTCAATGAAATTATGGGAACTTATTTCAGCCAGCCCTACCCTGCACGAGCTGCAGTTGGCGTGGCCGCTTTACCGAAAGGGGTTGCCGTTGAAATGGATGCCATTATGGAATTAAGACCGCCTGAGTACCATTAACAATAAACCATTCATTTTAACCCCCCGCCACCTAAGGTTGCCGACGCTACTGTTTCGGCAACTCGCAGCCTTTCATTTGAAATAACTGCACTCGAAGATGATAAGCACTCACCATGAATTCACAGGCCATGCTTAATCAGGCAGTCGCATCATTAAAAGGTGTCGGAGGCCAAACAGTCATACGTTTAGAAAAACTGCACATTCGTCGTATTCGTGACTTAATCTTTCACTTACCCATCCGTTACGAAGACCGCACACGTATTCAGCCCATTCATGCCTTATCCGCCGACACCACAGCACTTGTTTGTGCGCGTGTCACATCTTGCTCCATCTCCAATCGGGGGCGGCGCATGTTGCTTTGCCAAATAAGCGATGATACAGGCTACCTCAGCCTACGTTTTTTTCATTTCAGCGCGGCACAACATAATCACTTATCAACCGGTACGCTTATCAGTTGTTTTGGCGAAGTCAAAACCGGCTACTCCGGTTATGAAATGATTCACCCGGAATATAAAATCATTCGTGATATCAATGACTGCGTGACCAGTGATACCCTAAGTGCCATTTATCCCCTAACAGAAGGCTTGCGCCAAGCCAATATCAGAAAGGCTGTACAACAAGCGCTGGCACTTTACAATACGCACCCCGATGCATTACCTGATTTATTACCCCAACAATTACTACAGCACTACCACTACCCAAGCTTACAAGATGCTTTAAATAGTTTACACGCCCCCCAGCCTGGCATGTCGGTTGCAATACTGCTCAACACACCCAATCCCGCACTCAAACGCCTCGCTTTTGAAGAGTTTATTGCACACCAATTAAGTCAATTGCACCATAAGGCCACAGAAAAACACTGGCAAGCCCCCCTTTTAACTTGCAGCTCTCAGCAAACGGAGCAATTTTTAAGCAATCTGAGCTTTAGCCTAACCCAAGCCCAACAAAAAGTGATTGCCGACATTAAAAGCGACTGTGCAAGTAACTCACCAATGTTACGCTTAATACAAGGCGATGTTGGCTCCGGCAAAACGGTCGTCTCCGCTTATGCGGCTTTGCTTGCACTCAGCAGTCATTACCAAGTAGCCATTATGGCACCGACTGAATTATTGGCGGAACAACATTTACGCAATTTTAGTCTTTGGTTTCAAAAATTTAATACAAACATCGCTTATTTAACCGGCCAGCTAAAAGGTAAAAAACGCGAACAAACCTTGCAAAATATCGCCTCGGGCAATGCAGGCATTATTATTGGCACACACGCCCTTTTCCAAGATGCCGTTAATTTTGCCCGTCTTGGACTGATCATTATTGATGAACAACACCGCTTTGGTGTCAACCAACGCCTAGCTTTACGCGATAAAGGCCAACAAAAACAAACTAAACCACACCAGCTTATTATGACCGCCACGCCCATTCCGCGTACCTTAGCCATGCTCAATTATGCTGATTTGGATATATCCATTATTGATGAATTGCCCCCGGGTAGAATTCCCGTCATTACCCGCGCCATGCCAAGTGATCGCCGCCCCGAAATTATTGCCAAAATCAGCGACTGGGTTAAGCAAGGGCGGCAAGCCTATTGGGTATGCACCTTAATTGAAGAATCTGAAGTATTGCAATGCGAAGCGGCAGAAAATACGGCGAACCTACTCACCCAAATGCTGGCAAACGTACGCATCGGTTTGGTACACGGACGTATGAAAGCCTCTGAAAAAGAACGTATCATGCAAGCATTTAAACAACATGAACTCGACTTGCTGGTAGCGACAACCGTTATTGAAGTCGGTGTAGATGTACCAAATGCTGGCTTAATGATTATTGAAAACCCGGAGCGTTTAGGATTATCACAACTACACCAATTACGCGGCCGAGTAGGTCGTGGAACAGATGATAGTTTCTGTCTGCTCATGTATCAACCACCGCTATCAAATACCTCACGAGAACGACTTAATATCTTAAGAGAAACCAGTGACGGTTTTATTATTGCAGAAAAAGATTTAGAATTACGCGGCCCAGGGGAAATGATGGGAACGCGGCAAACCGGCCAAATTCATTTCAAAATAGCCGACTTAGAGCGAGATGCGGCACTATTGGAACAGGTTCCCGCCGCTGTTCGCATCATCCAAAAAACGTGCCCGGAAAATATTCAGCCACTCATTGAACGTTGGCTCGGTACAAGCACCCAATATGCTGAGGTTTAAAGCGATTGAATAATAAAAGCAGCTTATACCCACAAGAACCGACTTGGTTTTGCAATCGCTTGCGCAGTCGCCTGCTGATTCCTGATGCGGTTGCATCATGGATTTATGAGGCTGACTCCATTACTCAGCGTCTACGTAACTACTATGGCGCACGCGTGCGTGTGCAAGTCATTAAAAATCATTGGCAACGCGCTTTTATCTCCGAAAATAACCTCCTCAAACACTCTCCTAATAAATATACTCTCACGCGTGAAGTGCTACTCTATGCAGATGATATACCGCTGGTACTTGCACGCACCATTATTCCACAAAAAACGGTACGTAGCGCCCAGCATAACTTATCACATTTAGGGAGTCGGCCACTCGGAGAGGTTATTTTTTCTTACCCCAAACTTGAACGGCTTGCATTAGAAATAACAAAAATCCCCTGTCATCTATGGCATCCTGCCGTTCGTCAACAAGCCCAAATAGAACAAGCATTATGGGGTCGCCGAACTATTTATGCCATTAATCATCACCCGCTGCTGGTCAGTGAGTTCTTTTTACCCGCCATTTTGAATCATTAAGGATACGTCATATGCGCTATTTACACACCATGGTCAGAGTACAAGACCTCGATGCATCACTCCATTTTTATTGCCAACAACTCGGACTACAAGAATCACACCGCATTGAAAGCAACGAAGGTCGTTATACCTTAGTTTACTTACATGCACCGAAAGATTGCGAACAAGCACAAAAAAACCAAGCCCCCCTTTTAGAATTAACCTATAACTGGGATAGCGAAGTTTATAACGGTGGGCGCAATTTTGGTCATATTGCGTTTGAAGTAGATAATATTTATCAAACGTGCCGCAAATTACTCGATAGTGGCGTGACCATCAATCGTCCTCCGAGAGATGGTTACATGGCTTTTATCCGCTCTCCTGACCACATCTCCATAGAGCTGCTACAAAAAGGAGAGCCCCTTGCAACTAGCGAACCTTGGGCCTCTATGATTAATACCGGCAACTGGTAGCCTCAAAACGCCCACCTTTCCCACTATTGCACTTAAAATCTATTCAAGACAAAAAAAACGCCTGTAGCCATACGGCTAAAGGCGTTATATAGTTAAGTATGATTCGCTATCCAATCAATACTTACGGGTACAACAGGAGAAAACACACGAGACAATCACATCACTTAATTTAACTGCGTAAAACGCATATTACTAAAAATAGCAGACAAGGCAAAAACCACTGCAGAGGCAACAAAAAGCCCTGAAGCAAATCCAAAAATACCCATCACAAATAATAAACCCACAAAAATATCTTTCTGTAAATCATTCATATTCATTCCTCAGACTTAAATAAATCATTCAAAAAAATTTCTTAACTTGAGTCATACTATATACCGACACAAAAAACGAATATCCAAACTCAATCACATTTTTATAATGATTTTTTATTTTTACAATATAATTTAAAATCAATTACTTAGAAAACAACCATAAAAACAGCAGGCAAAAAAAAACGCCTAGAACAAATTGCCCTAGGCGCGAAAAAGATAAACAAAGATAACGAGGAGAAACCTATGTCTATAAGTACAACAAGAGAATAAACTACATGAAAAAATAAAAATTAAACTTAATTCGGCAAACTTTGCGTTCGGTTCATATTGCTAAAAATAGCAGATACTGCAAATACAAGTGCTGAAACAACAAATGCACCTGAAATAAACCCAAAAATTCCTGTTACAAATAATAAACCAACCAATGTATCTTTTTGTAAATCAGTCATTGCACACCCCTGTCGCGATAAGTCATTCAATTAAGTCTATGTGCCATACTATACAGGAGCGCAAAAAACTAACAATACACAAAAATGTTATTAGTTTGTTTCTAAAAAAGAAACAATATAAATCAATACATTCATAACAGTGTCATATTTTTAATATTCCGCTTGCTACAAACGTCCCCACTAAAAATATACTCAAGTCACAATGCCTGCGCTCATCAATTACAGCTTATGTATCAACCATTATGCAATTGTTTTAGCTGTGTACTTTAACTCAGTCGGTATTAAAAATATTCGTCATGCACTTGCCTGTGGGATAATAGCTGATTGCGCGGGAATTATTTCCGCTATTTTTATTGCTTATTGGTTTTTTGTAAATGTTAGTTCACCTAAGAACGTTAGGCTGTCGTCTTAACGAAGCCGAACTTGAAAAATGGGCACAAGCCTTTCAACAAGCGGGTCACCAGATCACCCGCGAACAAAATGAAGCACAACTAATTGTGATTAATTCCTGTGCCGTCACTCAAGATGCGGTACGCAAATCTCGGCAATTGATTCGCCGCATTCATCGCGATAACCCCAGTGCCAAAATTATCGCAAGTGGCTGTTATGTCACCCTAAATACAGATGAAGCCGCTGAATTATTAGGTGTTGATTTAATCGTCGGCAATCAAGATAAAGACCGCTTAGTTGAGCTAGCCATTGCCGAATTAGACCTACCAACCATGCCGGCCATGTCAACCGAACCTGCCGCTATTGCTTTATTTCGTCGCGGCAGACAACGTGCCTTTGTTAAAGTGCAAGATGGTTGCCGTTATCGCTGTACTTTTTGCATTGTTACCGTTGCGCGTGGTGCAGAAAAAAGCATCGCCATTGAGAAAATTATTAGCGATATTAACCAGTTAGTGGCACAAGGCATCAAAGAAGTTATCTTAACAGGCGTACATTTAGGGGGTTACGGCACCGATATAGGTCATAACTTAGCCGACTTAATAACCGCCATTCTGGAGGAAACCACTGTTCCACGCCTGCGCTTAGGCTCATTAGAGCCTTGGGAGTTGCCTGCAAACTTCTTTGATTTATTTGAAAACACACGTTTAATGCCACATTTACACCTACCGCTACAAAGCGGTTCAGATGCTGTCTTAAGGCGTATGGCACGCCGTTGTCGTACTGAAGAATTTACCCAAATCATTACACAGGCACGCACACAAGTCCCTCATATCAATATTACAACAGATATTATTGTCGGCTTCCCCGGCGAAACCGAAGCGGAGTGGCAAGAAAGTTTTGACTATATTCAACACATCGGCTTTGGTCATATTCATATCTTTAGCTACTCAGCACGTAGCGGCACAAAAGCTGCCACTCTACCTAATCCTGTGCCTAACACCCTCAAAAAGCAACGCAGCCAACAACTGCACCAATTAGCAGAACGCATGAAGCAGGATTTTTTAGCACAACATAAAGAGCAAGTTTTTCGCGTCTTATGGGAAGGACAACAAGATATTGTCGATGCGGAAACGGTTAAAATTTACGGATACACCCCCAACTATCTACGCGTTGCCACGCTGGTCAATAAACAGCAATCTCTGAGTAATCAAATAACTCAAGCAAAAATAAAGGCCATTTATACAGACTATCTACTAGCCGATTTAGCTTAAACCACAAACCACTGTCGCGAAATGTTCTACCCGTTTCGCGACAAGCTTACTTAAGAGCTCTTTAAACAATCGCTTAAAAAGTTTTTAATATGGTTACACCCTGATAACCTTTACTACAAGCAATCTTATCTGCCATTTTATGGCGATGTGCACCCACCTGCCATTTCTCATCATAGCCAGCCGTAAAACAATCCCATAAAGAAAACTTTCATCTATTCGTCATTTAAACTTTCTATACTCAAGGATTTACACTCAATAGAGAATCTCTATGAAAAAAATTCATTATTCATTTGTTGCTAGCGCATTACTTTATTTAGGTGGCACAGCAATTGCTCAAAGCCAACCCGTTAATGAAAGTACTCTGCATAATGCCAATCTTATTTTTAACTGGGCTGAGCGACACTATGCCCCATTTTTCCCAAATCATACCACTGCTTTCCCTTCAAATAGCAAAACAATAACAACTGAAGATGGATGGGCATATCGTTACTACCCCCCAGCAGATAACTATATCGGTATTTTAAATAATAAAGTATACGTTGCAGGACGCTCTTTTGGTGAAACCCCACAATATGCTTTGTCAGTAGAAGAAACTTTATCTAGAGTGAGTGATGATGCCAGTCATGCAGGTAGTGTTACACCATCTGGAACAAGTCTTCCCTACACAGTATTACGCAACGATATTGAAGGGGTAGAAATCAGAAATGGGGGGTATGGTTCATCAGCAACGGCCCACCCCTCGAATAGCAATCAATTTTATGCCTTAACCGACCGTGGCCCCAATGCAACTTTTACAGGTGCTGAAGGTAAAGGAAAAATGTTCCCCACACCTGACTATGCGCCACGCATCGGTTTATTTGAACTAAATTCAGCAGGGCAAGTCACTTTAATCAAAGATATCATTCTTAAAGATACCTCAGGTAAGCCGATTACAGGTTTACCAAACTCCAGCGCACTAGGTGGCACAGGCGAAACGCCTTATGATGCCAAGGGTAACGTCATTAAAGATGCAGCAGGCAATGTTAAGCTGGATGATTTTGGCTTAGATAGTGAAGGTTTAGCAGCACTACAAGATGGCACTTTTTGGATCAGTGATGAATATGGTCCACACATGGTACATTTTGATGCAACGGGTAAAGAAATTGGACGTATTAATGCTTTCCCTGAAGATCCTCGTACGATTTTAAATTTACCTGCCGAATTTGCTAATCGCCGTGCCAACCGAGGAATGGAAGGTTTAGCGATAACACCTGATCAAAAAACTTTGGTAGGTATTATGCAATCAACGATGTATAACCCAAGCAAAGCGGTTAAAAAGCTTGATATAACACGTATTGTTACCGTTAATCTGGAAACAGGGGAAATAGGCCAGTATCTCTACAAGCAAGATAAAACGCAAAACTCAAATTCTGAAATTGTTGCGCTAAGTGCGACTGAGTTTTTAGTCATTGAACGAGATGGTGGTTTTTTAAACGGGGGCGCAAAAGCAGCATCACCGAATGCACAAAAATTGATTTATAAAATCAACTTAAGCACCGCCACTAACTTAGAAACAGTCGCCATTGCTAATGATTTAGCACAAGATGATGCACTAGGCTTAACCATTGCCGGTAAAACCTTAGAAGAACAGGTTTTAGACGGGGGCTGGGAAGCTTTAGCGCAGCATGGAATTTATCCGGTACAAAAATCAATGATAGTAGATATGGTTGCAGAAGTAGGCTACCCACATGACAAAATGGAAGGTCTTTGGCTAATTGATGCAAATACAATTGGTATTTTGAATGATGATGACTTTGCTACCTGGTCTACCGGCGGTGTTTTAGAACAAAAATATATTGATGCTGAAAAAACACAGGTTGATGGGAACAAGTTATATATCATTAAAGATCTTAACTTAAGCGAAACCATCCGCTAACTCTGAAAATCAGGAAAACGGTGCGATATCGAAGTAATCATTTTTAGTCCGTAATAGGTGACAGAGTTTTCGCTAATCCCCGTGCACTACAGTAGTAGTGCACGAGAGAGCCTAATAGTTTCCTGGTAGCCACGGCATATGAGATTCGTAAATAGTACTGATCTCTAGCAACATAACTTAATCCACTTGAAAAGCCTAGCCACTGCTAGGCTTTTCTTGTCTATGACATACTTTTATAAGAGGTTATACGATGAAGAAAATTAAATTTTTTTTAAGTATTTTCACCACCGCATTCTGTATCAATAGTTATGCGACACCTGCAGTAGGTTCGAGAGAATATAAACTAATGCTAGACCCTAGCTTATTTATGGGAGCAACCCCTCATATACCAGTCAATAATTATTGGAATGCTTTGAGCCCCTTAATTGAAGGCGGTGAAATTAATCGGAATACGACTGGTACATTCACTTTAGACAAACAACGTCTGATTAAATTTTACGATACACCTTTAACCTGCAAATTAAATGCAAAAGGTTATATTTTTCGTGAACGAGAAGAAAATGGTCTGCGTGAAGTCACCTTAAAATATCGTCATTATGACCGTTTTATTGCAGGCCATAAAAATATGCAAGGTGAAGCGCATCGCAACCCTATCACTAAGTTTGAAGAAGATATTAGCACGCCTTTTACGGCCAAATATTCACACTCAACAACACAGGAGATTGGCGCAACTAAAAATCTTAATAAAATGAATGACCCCGTAGGCCTGTATAGCGGATTAACAGCTTATAATTTTAACCTAAACGACCCCATTGAGCTTGTCAGCAATTTAACAATAACTGAGCTGGTTTATAAAGGGACTTTTGTCGATTTAGGCAATTTAAACGCAAAATTCTCACTCACATTATGGTATGACAATAACACATCAACATCTCCCTTAGTCGCTGAAATTTCATTTAAATATAAAGATAAGAATGAAAATTATTCAGAGAATGTAGTTAATCGTGCTGCGCAAGTTTTTGAAGCAATGCAAACAATGACAGCATGGACATCAACTTCCTCTTTAACAAAAACCGCATTTGTATTTGCTTACACAAGTCCTCATTTTTGTCAGTAACCCTTCCGTTGGGGGTATTTTACGCTTTCATAACACCCAACGACACATGTGGCACAGCTGTATTAGACTGCTTTATTACCGTCTAATACATCTGCCCCCTTTTTTTCTTTAGGCTCTTTTTTCGCAAACCCTGCCCCTTTTTTTATTTTTGCTTCTAAGCCTAATGCCTCAATCGTCGCGCGATAATCCAAGTCTTGTTTATGCATCGTCGCAAAACATGTTGCAATCACTGCAATAGTATTGGGAACTTCACCTTTTTTCTTATATGACTGGATATTTTTTTCACTCACCTTAATTAACTTACTAAATTTAGGCAAACTGATTTCAGCATCAAGCAACTGTTTTTTAAACTCTATAAAAGTCATAACAACACATAAACTCCTTAGCTTAAATAGGTATTCACTATATATTATAACCTATTAATATTTTTTATTGACATATTATTCATAAACGATACAATACCTATAACTTATTACTATTAGTAAGTTATTTTTCATTAAAATATTATGGAGTTATCATGTCTAAAGCATTAAAAAAGAAAGCTGTACAAAAAATCGCTAAAAAAGTAACTAAAAAAGCAGTCGCTAAAAAAGTAGTTGCTAAAAAGAATGCCAAAGCAGTGGCTAAAAAAGTTGCCAAATCTGTTTTAAAGAAAAACACAACCGGCAAAAAAACAGCTAAAAAAGCAGCAAAGAAAGCATTGAAAAAAGCAGCTTAACGTAGCTTAACGTCAAAACCCAGTATTGATTGGGTTTTGACGTTTCACACTGCCCATTAAAAATCACGCACAAACTGGCAACAGTACTCTTCAAACCCTAAAGCCTTACCATAAATTAAACTCTCACACCTAAAACCATAAAGATATGACATAATCATCAGCTTGTCATAATGATTAAGGGCTTTACATGTTAGTATGCAATTTGATCTAGACTATTTCGAACCAACCTAAATTGAACCACCATGCCAACAACTCCGCTATATTTTGTATTGCCTGAAAATTTAACTGCCGAAAAATTTCTCAAGAAGTTAAGTAAAAAAGTTAATTTTTATATTGATGTGCAACAGCACGCCATCAAAACTTACTATGATAGCTTTGACTGGCGGCTATACAATGCCGATATGGTATGCGAATTAAACCAATCCAAAACCAGCTCACAAATTACCCTTATTGACAGAGTCACAGGCGAGTGCCTCGCACTTGAAGAGCTGCAAGATGTGCCGCCCTTCTCAGCCCAGTTTCGTAATGGATGCTTTAAAACCCGTTTAGCGGAACGCATCGAAATGCGCGCGCTATTACCTTTATGCGCTTTACCGCACCAGGTATATCGCTTAAATATACTCAATAAAGATCAAAAAACGGTCTTACGCATTACATTAGATGAGTATGAAATACTGGCAAATCGCATCAGCCTGCATCCCTTAAAAGGCTATGATAAAGCAGCGGCTAACATCAGTCATTTACTTGCAAATGACTTAGAGTTATCGCCCACAAATGGCACTGCCGCTCTTAATGCTGCCTTACAATTACAAGGGCGCAAACCGAAAGACTATAGCTCAAAACTCGCCATAAAACTTGATCCGGCAATGCGAGCCGATAAAGCCAGCATTATTATTTACAAACAACTCCTAGCTGCTATCCAAATCAATGAAGCCGGCACCATTGCTGATATTGATACCGAATTCTTACACGACTATCGCGTAGCCGTTAGGCGTACACGCGCTGGCCTCAGCCAAATTAAAAATACCCTACCTCCCAAAATAGTCGCTAAACATGCGAATTTTTTCGCATGGCTGGGGCAAATTACCAGCACCACACGCGACCTTGATGTGTACTTATTAAGCTACCAACAATATCAAGCGGCTCTACCGGAAACATTGCAAGCCGACCTAGCACCTCTCTATGAATTTTTGAAAAAAAAGCAGGTTATCGCACAAAAGGAACTGGCCGATATACTTTCAGGGTCTAAATATCGCAAACAACTCCTCGCTTGGGAGCAATACTTAAGAGACCCCGCGGCAGTAAAGGCAAAGGGTAGCGATGCTAACGTTCCCATTAAAGAATTAGCCGACCAACGCATTTGGAAAGTCTTCCAAAGAGTACTCAAAGAAGGCAGTGCGATTAGTGAATCGTCCCCAGCCGAAACACTGCATGACTTGCGCAAGACGTGCAAAAAACTACGTTATTTAATGGAATTTTTCCAAGATATGTACCCTGCCAAAGACATGAAAGTATTGCTACGGGCTTTAAAAGGCTTACAGTCAGTCTTGGGTGATTTTCAAGATTATGAAATCCAGGAAAACAATATCAAACATTTCAGTGCAGAAATGATGGAAGATAATATTGCCAGTGACACGCTTTTAGCAATGGGCGTATTAATTCAATACTTAGACACAATGAAATGCACCGCCCGCAATGATTTTGCCGAACAGTTCTCGCGATTTAAACAAGCACAAAACCAAGCTCAATTTAAAACTCTTTTTAACCGGTAATTTCTTAAAAAACAGCCATGAAAATAATTGCAACATACAATATTAAAGGTGGCGTAGGTAAAACATCTACCGCAGTTAACCTAGCCTACTTAGCCGCACAAAATCATTATAAAACCTTAGTTTGGGATTTAGACCCCCAAGGTGCGAGCAGTTATTATTTTAGGATTAAGCCCAAAGTTAAGGGCGGTAGCAAACAGCTAATTGCCGGCGAGCGTGAATTAGATGGTTTAATTAAAGCAACCGATTTTGAAAACTTAGATTTACTACCGGCAGATTTTTCTTTTCGCAACTTAGATTTAGTGCTCGATACGCGCAAAAAACCGACACAAAGACTCAAAAAATTACTAGCCCCTCTTACCCAAGAGTATGATTTTATCTTTTTAGATTGCCCGCCTAATATCTCATTATTATCGGAAGCCATTTTTGAAACCTCAGAAATATTACTGTCCCCTATTATCCCTACCACCCTATCATTACGCACCTTAGAGCAGTTAAAGAAATACCTAAAAGATAATAAACTCAAACACCTGCAACTTATCCCTTTTTTCTCTATGGCCGATAGGCGCAAAAAGATGCACTGTGAAATTATGGCAACATTAAGTGAACAGCATCAGGATATTTTAAGTAGCACAATCCCTTATGCCAGCGATATAGAACGCATGGGCTGGGAACGCATGCCGCTCGCAGCCTATGCCCGAAAAAGCCGCTCCACGGATGCGTATCAGGCATTATGGCAAGAAATATTACAACTTATTACATAAAAATGTTGTGCTTATTTAGCTCGCAATAACACAATTAATTGCTCAATCAATTGATTATCCAGCTTCGCCTCCACAGGAACCGACCAATATTGCTCTGTGGCAAACGCCTGACATTTCACTGCATCTTTTTCCGTCATTAATACTGCTTGCGCACCTTTAAATTGCAAGTCTTTTTCCGTATAAGCATAATGATCCGGAAAAGGGTGCATTTGGCAAGACTCCAGCCCAGCCTGATTTAATAAATCAAAAAATCGCTGTGGATGACCGATACCGGCGAGTACATGACACGTCATGCCTTTAAATTCAAATAAAGGTTTGCGCTCTTGCGTTTTTAAATTAAGTGCGTATTTCCCTTCCAGTTGCATTGATAGTTCATTTTCTTCCGGCTCCCCCCCATTACAAACCACAAAATCTACTTCACGAACGCGCTCTTGCGGCTCACGCAAAGGGCCGGAAGGTAGACAAAAATTATTGCCAAAGCGGCGTATACCATCAATCACCACAATCTCTATATCTCGATGCAAAGCATAATGCTGCAATCCATCATCTGAAATAATGACATCACAGTCTGTATTATCCAGCAATAACCTAGCGGCATCGGCTCTATGTGGACCAACTGCCACAGGGCAATCTGCATGCCGAGCAATTAATAATGGCTCATCACCTATTTGTTGCGCATCACTACTTGCCGTCACAGCTTGCGGCCAAGTGTCCGCTTGGCCGCCATAGCCACGGCTAACCACTCCCGGCTTAAATCCCGCTTGCTTTAATTGCTGCACTAAATAAATCACCAACGGTGTCTTACCTGTCCCGCCTAAGGTAATATTACCGACAATAATGACCGGTACCGGCAATTTTGCAACCGGTTTAAAACCTTTTTTATACATCCAGCGACGTAACTTCACCACATCCATAAAAATAAAGGAAAACGGCATCAAAAGCGTGCCTACAAAATGATCCTTATACCAAACCTCATTTAAAAGGGAAGCCATTAATTTTTTCAGCATCTTATTCTCCTTTTTCGGTGACAAACGTCACATTTGTAAAACCTATTTTGGCCGCCACATCTAGTACCGATATCGCGGATTGCAGTGGCGCACTCGCATCAGCATTAATCACGAGGGGAATATGCTTATTCGCCGCAAATTTTGTTAATGCTTGCATCAAAGTAGCTAAGTTACGATCTTTTAATGCTTTATCATTAATATAATATCCCCCGGCCTTATCAATGGTGAGCATTAATATTTGTTGCTGATGCTCAGGCTTTGTTTGGCCATCCGCCTGCGGCAACTGTATTTTGATGGCCGTCTGCTGACTAAAAGTGGTCGTTACCATAAAAAAAATAAGCAACAAAAACACCACATCAATCATCGGTGTTAAAGAAATCTCCAGCGGTTTATGTTTATGCTTACGAAAATTCATGATTATAACTCTTCACGGCCGCCATGAATCACTTCAATTAATTTCAATGACTCTTCTTCCATATTTAACACATATTCATCCACTAAGCGATCAAAATAACGATGAAAAATGACACAAGGAATGGCAACCGCTAAGCCGGCAGCCGTCGTGGTCAATGCCTCAGAAATCCCTCCCGCCAACACAGTCGGGTCTCCCACACCATGACTGACAATCGCGGCAAAAACTTTAATCATGCCCACGACCGTACCTAGTAAACCCAACAAAGGCGTAATAGTCGCAATGGTGCCTAGAGTATTTAAAAATCGCTCCATTTTATGTGCAACCTGCCGGCCGGATTCACTAATGGCTTCTTTCATCAGTTCACGCCCAAAACCTCGATTCATTAAACCTGTCGCTAAAATCGTACCTAATGGTGAACTATCCTTTAAACGCTTTAAGGTCAATGCATCCATTTTTTTTGCCTTAGCAAGTTTCCACACCTGCGACACCATTTCAGGTGGCAATATTTTATTTTTACGCAATGTCCAAAACCGCTCAACGATAATCGCCATGGCCAGCACTGAACAAAATATAATGGGGATCATTAATACCCCGCCACTTTGTATCAACTCAAACACTACTTTTTCCTTATTATTTCCAATATCATTCAGTTAACTCATGCTGGTAAGCTCTACCCTTACCCACCCAAATAACAACCATTATATAGGCAACCGCACTTAATAATGCGGCAAAACTAAACACCCATTGCCCCAGAAAAACATCCCAAGCATAGCCACTATACAACCCGCCTAACATCCCTCCTAAACCAAAGCTAAGACTACTATACAATGCCTGCCCTTTGCCTTGATGATGCACGCCAAAATAATCTTGCACCAAATGTATCGCAGCGACATGCGCCGTTCCAAATGTAGCTGCATGTAATATTTGGGCGATCAGCAAAATAGTCATATCCCCCGCATACCAAGCAATCAACAGCCACCGTAAAACCGATAGCAAAGCACTTAAACGTAAAATCGTACGTAAAGAAACAAATTTTAACAACTTGCGCATCATCATAAAAACAATGATTTCGGCGCCGGCACCAAGTGACCATAATAAGCCAATCAAGGTAGATGAATAGTCAAACTGCTTCAAATAAATCGAGAAAAATACATAATAAGGGCCATGGGCGGCCTGCAATAACATATAAACACCTAAAAAAGCCAACACTTCAGGCTGCTTAACAATTTGCCAAATACCGACCGCCGCCTGACTGGCTTTCGCAGAACTGACTTCCGGAGTCAGTAAGGAAATGAGCCAAATTCCCCCTAATAATATAATAATTAACCAAGGTAGGAGCGCAATCGGATATAAATCCAAGAAACGCCCGACACCTAACACCGTGATAATAAAGCCGATAGACCCCCATAAGCGTATATGACTATAACGGTGCGGCTCATTTTTTAAATGATGCAAAGTGGCGGCTTCAAATTGCGGCAAAGCCGCATTCCAAAAAAAACTAAAGCCCACCGTCACGATGGCAAACCATTGGAATGTTTTTTCGTATAAAAAACCTGCAAATAAAAGCATGGCAAAAAATGAAGTAATACGAATGACCCGTAAACTTCTACCGGTATGGTCTGCAATCCAGCCCCATAAATTAGGCCCTACAATTTTCGTTCCCACCATCAGGGCCGTCAACTCACCAATTTGAGCTGCATTAAAACCATTGTCTTTTAAATATAAGCTCCAAAAGGGCAGAAAACCACCTAATGTCGCAAAATAAAAAAAATAAAACCCTGATAAACGCCAATAAGGGATACGCACCTTCACATCTTTAGACAATGTGCCTGCCTGCTTGTACACAAGCCATTTTTAACGCAAGACCGGTAATGTAGACTGCACATCATAGTTCTGCGCTCTATGCCGCAACATATGATCCATTAAGACAATCGCCATCATTGCTTCGGCAATCGGGGTTGCCCGAATCCCAACACAAGGGTCATGCCGCCCTTTGGTAACTACCTCAATCGCCTCCCCTGCACGATTAATACTACGCCCCGGCAAATGTAAGCTGGAGGTAGGCTTCAATGCAATACTGGCCACAATATCTTGACCACTGGAAATACCCCCTAAAATACCCCCTGCATGATTGCTTAAAAAACCGTCTGGTGTCATTTCATCGCGAAAATCAGTACCTTTACTGTTAACGCAATCAAAACCATCTCCGATTTCAACACCTTTGACTGCATTAATACTCATTAAAGCATGCGCTAAATCAGCATCCAAACGATCAAAAATCGGCTCGCCCAAACCCGGTGGAACCTGTGTTGCTATCACATTGACCTTCGCACCAATAGAGTTGCCTTCTTTACGCAAAGCATCCATATAAGCGACTAACTCGGCTTCTTTATTTATATCAGGACAAAAAAACTCGCTCTCTGCCATGACACTCCAATCTATCTGCTCAATTTTAATCGGTCCTAATTGCGATAAATACCCCCGAATATCAATACCAAAAGATTGTTTTAAATATTTTTTAGCAATGCCACCGGCGGCAACCCGCATCGCAGTTTCACGCGCTGAAGAACGCCCGCCGCCACGATAATCTCTAAAGCCATATTTATGGTCATAAACATAATCTGCATGCCCCGGGCGATACGTTTCGGCAATATTGGCATAATCTTTAGAACGCTGATCCGTATTTTTAATTAACAAGCCTATCGGTGTGCCTGTGGTTTTACCTGCAAACACGCCTGATAAAATTTCCACCTGATCCGCCTCACGCCGCTGTGTCGTATGCCGCGATGTTCCGGGACGGCGGCGATCTAAATCACCTTGCAAATCTGCCTCGCTTAGTTCCAGCCCCGGTGGGCAACCATCCACGGTCGCACCCAATGCAATACCATGACTTTCACCGAAAGTCGTCACTGTAAATAATTTTCCTATCGTGTTTCCCGACATACTTAATCCAATGCTCGCTTAAATAATTCATTAAATGCCAAGACTTGCTCGGCAGTGAGTAAGAAAACGCCATCCCCTCCGCGCTCAAAATCTAACCAGTAAAACGGCACATCAGGAAATTGCGTTTGCAAGGTTTCAGCACTACTCCCCACTTCTACTATTAATACCCCTTTTTCTGCCAAATAATCCGCCGCCGCAACCAAAATTTTAATCACCAAATCTAAACCGGTTTCCCCACCGGTAAAACCCATTTCAGGCTCGGCATGAAACTCAGCCGGTAGTTGCTCCCATTCACTAATGGCAACATAAGGCGGATTAGACACAATCACATCATATTTTTGTGCAGGCAATGCGCTAAATAAATCGGAATGATACAAGCTCAATTGCTCTTCCAGTTCATGTTTGGCTACATTTATCTTAGCAACGGCCAACGCATCTTGCGACAAATCAACTGCATCCACCATAGCCGCCGGAAAGGCATACGCACAAGCAATCGCAATACAAGCACTCCCTGTACATAAATCAAGAATATGCTGCACTTGTTCCGGTTCAACCCAAGGATCAAATTGACTACTGATTAATTCGGCAATAGGCGATCTGGGCACTAAAACACGTTCATCCACATAAAATGGCAAACCGGCAAAAATCGCTTCACGCATCAAATAAGCAGAAGGCATGCGTGTTGTGATACGTTGCTCAATCAAGGCAATCACTTTATCCCGCTCTGCATATGTTAAACACGCACTAAAATAACTGTCTGATAAATTATATGGCAGGTGTAAACTATGCAAAATCAGTGCAGCTGCATCATCTAATGCACTGGCCGTACCATGGCCATGGAATAATTGGGCTTCAGCAAAACGACTGGCTCCCCAACGAATATAATCTCGCACTGTCACCAATGTTTCTCTGATTTCTACAGATGTTTGTTGCATAAAATATTAATAATGTAAAAATGATGCTTAAAGACAGCAATTTTAAACTAATTCCGCACACATCTGGGCAACATTCCTTAAAATAGTCAATATGGATCAACAAAATTCAACACCCAAAACGACTGAGTCAGCGGCAAACTTGGCAAAAAATAGACTGTATCACGACTGTTATCAGTTTATGCAATCTGACTCGCTGGATTTACCGACGATTCCGGATGTGGCCTTTAATATAAAACGTGCCATTAATGATAGCTCAGCCAATAACAATAAAATTGCCCGTGTTGTACAAATAGACCCCTCCATTACCGCACGCCTAATAAAAATATCCAATAGTCCGTTATACCGCGGCCGTAGAAAAATTGAGAGTTGCCCCGAGGCACTTACCCGTCTAGGCTTAAAAAGTGCCCAACAAATTATTACTACCTTTGCCTTAAAAGGTATTTTTAATGCCGCATCACCGCTTATCCGTAAAAAAATGCATGAACTATGGCTGCATAGCAGTTATGTCGCGGCCATCTCCGCTGTTCTTGCCCATAAAACGCCGGGCTTTGACCCTGATAAAGCAATGCTCGCCGGTTTAATTCACGATATTGGTATTGTGCCTATTCTCACTTATGCCGATCAAAACCCCGATATTTTAGCAACACCCAAAGATTTAACCGAAACGGTACGTAAACTACGCATAAAAATTGGCGTACAAATCTTACAGAAATGGGATTTTCATGAAGACTTTAGTAATGTTATCGTCAACTCGGAAAACTGGCAACGTGACGAACAGGAAGCACCTGACTATGCCGATATTGTGATGATTTCACAATTACATAGCTATATCGGTAAAATTGACCCCAAACGTATGCCGAAACTGGATCAACTCCCTGCCTATCATAAATTAGTCTCAGGAAACTTAGATGCAGATGCCAGCATTAATATTTTAGACCAAGCAAAAAATGAAATAAATGATATTCAAAAACTGCTGTTGTAAAGCTTAATAATTAAACGTCTGCTATCGGCAAACGCATAGCACTTAAAGCATAAAAGTATATATAACAAAATGATTGTCATATAATATCGCCATGAATAATACAAAAAATACCTTATTAATTGCAGACTTATTTGCAGGAGATATCCAACTTGCCTCTCCTCCAACTATTTATACACAATTACAAAAAATCATTCAAGATCCCAATAAGCCGGTAGCCGATGCCGCACTGCTAATCGAAACAGATGCCTCTTTATCTATTCGATTATTAAAAATTGTCAATAGTGCCTTCTACGGATTTCCGGCGCAAATCACCTCAATATCGCAAGCCATCAACCTTATTGGTACCAAAGAATTGCAAAACATTGTTCTCAGTACCATTGTCATAGATAAATTTTCTCAAATACCCTCTGAACTTATCTCCATTCAAGATTTCTGGGCTAAAAACTTACGTTGCGCCCTGACTGCTCAAGAAATCAATGCACATTTAA
>Ga0256839_1001699_pt1 | contig 26185 bp, 23 predicted proteins | sample 354166metaG_FD_185968 | JGI IMG/M metagenome (GOLD analysis project Ga0256839, IMG submission 185968) | Hydrothermal vent microbial communities from Mid Atlantic Ridge, Atlantic Ocean - 354-166 | ecosystem: Environmental > Aquatic > Marine > Hydrothermal vents | place: Atlantic Ocean: Mid... | reverse complement strand
AATAAACCCTAAAATTTCTTTTTCAAGCGCATGATATTGCCATCACGTTGAATTTCCAGCTGTCCCAAAAATGACATTCCCAACAGAACCTGCATTGGGAAGTTACCGTTAATCACCACAGCCCGCACATTGTGTTGTGTAATACTGCCAACAGTAACCTTGTCCAATGTGACCCGATACGCCTCACTGACCCCCGATGCCGTACCCACAAAAGTCGGTTCACCAATTACCCGAAAATCAATGGCGAGACGTTTGGCATGTTGTGCGCTCATAGCAATAGAAGTTGCCCCTGTATCCACTAAAAATGATATTGGCAAACCATTAATACTGCCCATTGTGGAATACATTCCATTGTTGTTTTTGGGAATAATCACTTCAGCGATTTCACGCACTTTATACCGGCCAGTCACCGAATGGCTGTCCCCCATACGCAAGCGGCGGCGTTTGCCATCAATCTCCACATCCACATGCTCTTCTGCAATGCGTAACACTCGCACTCCCTGTTTCGCTACATCTTTGAGAGACATCATTTGCCGTTGACCATCCACCTGCAATAAAACCTTGCTGCCAAGGATGCCTTGCAACACAATCTGTCGTGCAGGCTTGCGTTCATTTTGCGGTTCCGCCATGCACACACTGGTAAAGGCTGATAGAATTATCAGCAACCCTGTACTCATAATTTGAACAGCCCACTCAGGTCGCTTATTGATCATGAAACCCATACGCATCTTTTGTCACATTGCCTGTGAAGGCCCCGGTTATTTTGCCGCCGTACTGGAAAACTATAACATCCCTTTTGAACTGGTGCGGATCGATGCCGGAGAAATACCCCCAACACAAATCGATGATGTCAGTGCCTTGGTTTTTATGGGGGGCCCCATGAGTGTTAATGATAATATTGAGTGGATCTCACAAGAGCTGAAGCTCATCCAAAAAGCGGTCAGCGCAAACCTGCCTGTGCTTGGTCATTGCCTGGGCGGGCAGCTCATCAGCAAAGCTCTAGGTGGCGAAATTACGAAAAATTCTGCAAAGGAAATCGGCTGGCTGCCCGTGCAAAAAACACCCTGCCCGGAGACCGATGACTGGTTACAGGATTTCACCAATAACAGCATACTGTTTCATTGGCACGGCGAAACATTTTCCATTCCGGATGGTGCAACCAGCATTCTCCACAGCGAGAAGTGCGCTCACCAGGGTTTTGTTATTGGCAACACGCTAGCGCTACAGTGCCATATTGAAATGACCAGCGCCATGGTGCGGGAATGGGCGGAGCTTTACAACAACGAACTCACGGATCCTGCAATAAGTGTGCAAAGCCAAAAAGAAATAACAGAAAACCTGGAAGAACGGATTAATCAACTACACAGCGTAGCGGATGTACTTTACCGACGCTGGTTACAACCACTAATTGCAAATAATCAAGACTCACCTGGATGACTTTTGACGAGTGCCAAGCCTATCGAATCAACGGGTACAACTTGTACCGTTACTTTGCTGACTGGTGCTTGTTTCACAATCTGGGCCGACATGGTGATCACCACACCAAATATAACGACCAGCATCAACACCGTCATCGGATCCACTCTGGATAAAAATTTCATTCTTGCCCCCTGCTAGATCATTTCGGGAGGGTAACTCATGACGTCGGTTCCCTGCCACACTATTTGTCATACTTTCTGTCTCACTATGTGTATCGTCTGCCCGCAAACATACCCTCGTGACTGAATACACACTGCTTTTGTGGAACAGATCACACATCCATTCAAAACTATCGGAACACACTGACATTTCTTTAAGTCTAGTCAGGTGTAAGTACAAATCCGCGTGAAACCTCTACCCAGACAGTGGATTGCCACGTTAATTCTACCACCAACAAGGGACTGTTCTGGTGATGGAAATGAGCATCACAATAGGTAATCAACGCATTATCATCCAACAGTGCCTCTTCTGACGGCATATAACTCACAGGAGATAACCAACGGCGTTTGGGCAAAATCACCCAACGTATATCAGCAACAGTGATTGGCAGTGGTATTTCTTTCCAGCGTAACCACCAGCCCTTATGGTGATTTTCAGAAAGTTCACAGGGTGCCAAAGCAACAACATCAACCGACTCAGGATAAAACTTCCCAGCTTCGTCCAGCGGATAAAACAGATAGCCTTTGATAAACGCGGCAGACTGAACCGGCCAAATATCCATGTGCAATAAACACTTTTTTGCCTCAGGAAAACTTGCAAGCTCAAGCTGATGATGAAACAAACGATTCAGTTTGATATCAAGACGATCCTGATCAGCCGGGCCAATCCAGCAAGGGTTACCTTTATCATCTGTTTTTTGCAAGTAAAATTTTACCGTAGCCTCCCAATGTTGCACCGGTTTTTTTTCATCCACCCGAAATAAAAAATCAAATTCCCCCAAAGTGCGCCTACCACCGGTTTTTTGCGGCTGAAAAACAGGCACGTTATGCTGCAACTGCTGCACACACAGCACTGTTTTCAACCAATAGCGCAAAAGACATTCAAAATAAATACCCAGACGATGACTTTTGCAGTGCGACAACGCACTCAATAGAGGCGCAGGATTTTCATCCAACGCCTGCAAATGGTTTTCGTGTGCTATATACAGACCTCGACACCAGTCATCCGTCACTAATGCCTGTCTCTCCGGGGCCGTTTGCAACAAACCGGGAGAGGCCATCACCCAGGCAAGGTCACGCACTACAGGATGTCGATACGGTATTATCATGCCGCTCATTGTCTACCTCTGCGGCGATGCCGCTGACAATTTGATGGCTAAAATTAAATCCATCACATTGGTGCCAGTGGGGCCGGTAATAATCAGGTCACCACTGGCTTGCAGAAATTCACCGGCATTTGCGCCAGCCAACATCTGCTGCACATCAAACCCGGCCTGCGCTCCTCGCTGAAGCGTATACCCGTCCACCAAAGCACCAGCAGCCTCTGTCGGCCCATCACTGCCGTCGGTGCCTGCGGCTAAAAAATAATGCGCATTCTCGCCAGCCAGCTCTACCGCCGCCGCCAATGCCAACTGCTGATTACGCCCGCCACGACCAGGATATTCAGGCAAACATACCGTTGTTTCTCCACCCCAAACATACAAACCGGTCTCGCCATTTCGGAATATGCAAGCCAATTGTTGTCCTGCAAATTGTGCATCCGATGTTATTAAATCTCGATGTAAATAAACGTCATACCCAAGAGCCACTCCCATGTTTTTTGCGGCTTGCATAGCATCTTCAAGTTTCGCAACTATATTGATAGTCACTGCATTGAAACAAGCATCACCCAATAAGGGCGCAGATGGTGCCTTCGGCAATTTTTCAATCCATTCCGGCATATTTTCAAATTCTGGTTCATCAGCAATATCCGGACTCAAAAAACCTGAACCAATCACTTGCGGCAAGTTATCCGGCACATCAGAAATCATCAAACAGTGAGCATTTCGGCCTTCAAGTCGTTGTGCTAAACGTCCACCTTTGATACATGACAGTGATTTACGCACACGATTCATTGCCGCAATATTCCAGCCACTACCCAGCAACCAGTTATTAACTCGCCGTAAATCATCCAAACACAATCCATCCGGCAACACCTCCACCAACGAAGAAGCACCCCCGGAAATCAAAAATATAAAATCGCTTCGTATTGACTGTGCGGCTATAAACTCCAATAGTGTTTGACCTGCACACAAACTACGCTGATCCGGCACAGGATGTGCTGATTCCAAGCATTGCATATTTTGCAGACGCCGTAATGATTTGTTGCAATACCCTTCTTTAGTGATCAACAACCCTGTATCAAACCTGCCCCCCAAGGCGATTACCGCACCTTGCGTCATGCTAGATGCCGCCTTGCCAATCGCAATCACGGCAACAGGCCCATCCAAATCGTAATCCACCAATGCCTTTTGGGTGCAATATTCCCCCTGCACAGCAGTCAATGCGGACTGATAAACCTGCAAAAGATGTTTACGGGCGAAACTCATAATTTAACTTTGCCTTATTTTTATCAGTCTGTCTTGCTGAATACAAAAGGGATGAGTATCCTCCTCTAATATAAACAGACAAACCAACAAGGATGATTCTGCCATGCTCTGCGAAAAATGTAGATTCGAGAATCCGGAGGACATGCGTTTTTGTGGCCAGTGCGCTGCACCACTGAATATCACTTGTTCCGCCTGCCACTTTAGTAATCCATTTGACTTCGAGTTTTGCGGCCAATGCGCTATCCGTTTAAACACAACGCAAAACGCTGACAATCGCTCCACTGCACCAACACATACTGCCAAACAACAAAATGCAGAACGCCGACAACTCACTGTACTGTTTTGTGACATTGTTGATTCTTCCGCCCTTTCCGAACGTATTGACCCAGAAGAATTGCGCGACGTCATGCGAAACTACCGTAATACTTGTAATGATATCATCAGTGATTATGGTGGATATATCGCACAATATCTCGGTGATGGAATACTGGTTTACTTTGGCTACCCTCATGCACATGAGGATGATGCACAACGTGCCGCCTTCGCTGCACTGAAAATTGTCAGACGCATCCCTGAACATATTCATCCTTCACAACAAGGCGACAACGTACAGCTTGCCGTACGAGTTGGCATTCACACTGGACTGGTGGTTGTCGGTGAGATTGGTGGTGGTGATAAACGCACGATGGCGCTAGGCAAAACACCCAACATTGCTGCACGAATCCAAGGCTACGCCAGTGAAAATACTGTAGTAATCAGTGGTAGTACACACCAGCTATTAAGTCAGCGTTTTGAATGTCAAACACTGGGCACACACAAACTAAAAGGTTTCTCGCATTCTTTTAGTCTTTTCCAAGTGCAACAAGTGCGTGGCAATAAAAACAGATCCATCGAAACCAGGCACCTTGCTCGAGCCATGCTCATAGGACGAGACCAGGAAACTAGCCTGTTAACAGAAAGACTCAACCAAGCTCGTAAGGGAGTTGGACAAGTTGTTTTACTCAGCGGGGAACCAGGACTAGGCAAAACATGCATGGTGCAGGCGCTTTGTGAAAAAGCCGTAAAAGAAAATTGTCTTTTTCTGGATTGCTATGGTGCTTTATATTACAAAAACAGCTTTCTTTACCCCGTCATGGACATACTACGCCGCATCATCGGACTATCGGAAAACGACAACCCGGAAAAACAAATTTTACGTATCGAAAAAACAGTTGCCACTCTGGGCATGGAAACCAAAATAGTCACCCCAGTTTTAGCAGACCTATTATCAATCCCATTTTCCGGGGAAATAATAACTGATACTGATAAAATAAACAGTACTCCACAGCAAAAAAAGCAGGAAACTTTCGACATTCTAATTGATATGTTACAAACTGTTGCACAACAACGCTTTGTTTTATTAGTTGTGGAAGATTTACAATGGATAGATCCTTCTACGATTGAACTACTGTCATTGCTTGTTAAACAGCCTGGCATAACCAATATTTTTTCCCTTATTACCTTTCGCAGCGACTTCCCTCCCCCTTGGAAAAACCAAGCCAGCCTGACACAAATTACGCTCAATCGCCTCACCCAAAAACAATCTGGCAGTATGATCAAACAACTATGTCGGGGGAAAATGCTGCCCGTAGAAATGTTTATCGAAATCATCAATAAAACAGATGGCATTCCCTTTTTCATCGAAGAACTAACCAATGCCGTGTTACGTTCTTCATTACTGGTAGAAAAAGAAGAACACTTTGAACTCAGTCACAATATGTCTCAATTGGAAATCCCTAGTACGCTACAGGATTCACTTATGTCACGCCTGGATAATCTCGGTGATGATAAACAACTGGCACAATTGGGAGCCACACTGGGGCGTGAATTTACCTATGAGCTATTACATGCGGCAGCTCTGCAAAGCGAGTCCAATCTACAATCCGGCATCAGCCGACTCATTAACGCCGAATTATTTGTTCAGAGTGGAAAACCACCAAAAGCACATTACCGCTTTCAACATGCCCTGGTACGAGAAGCCGCTTATCAATCATTATTAAAACGTACCCGTCAACAATATCACCAACGTATTTCGCTACTGATCAAGGAAAAGTTTCCACAGCTTGTAGCTGAAAACCCGGAAATTCTTGCTCACCATTGCACTGAAGCTGGAAACAACAAAGATGCACTGCAGTACTGGTTAGCCGCAGGAAATTACGCTATTCAACACTCTGCCAACATCGAGGCTGTCGAACATCTTGACAAAGGTCTTACTCTGATCAAAAAAATGCCCGATTCACCGCAGTTAAACATGCATGAACTTGCACTACAAACCACGATGGGATTAGCCACCATGATGAGCAAGGGCTACGCTGCACCCAAGGCAGAAAAAGCCTATGCCCGAGCCTACAATCTGTGTCGAGACATAACAGATCCCACTATCGTATTTCCTGTGTTATGCGGCTTATGGGAATTTTATATTGTACGTGCAGAGCTGGAAAAAGCACATAAGCTTGCCAATGAATTACAACAACATGCTACGCAATCCGGCATCCCGGAATTTTTACTGGAAGCAAAACGTGCACTCGGCACTACGCTTTTCTGGAAAGGAAATTTTTCTGAAGCATTACAAAATCTTGAATTCCATATCGAACCACAAACAAGACTGCCACACACACAAACAACATTGGTTGCCTACTGTCAGGATGCACAAGTAGCTTCTCTCGCCAATGCTGCCTGCATTTTATGGTTGCTCGGGAAAACCAATCAGGCTCTTACTCGCGGCCAAGCTGCACTGGAGCTGGCTAGACGCCTTGCACATCCATTCAGCCAGGCCTACGCCCTGCATTTTATGGGCACATTATCTCAGCTTTGTGGTGATTATAAGGCCACCTACCACTACGCAGATGCACAAATTGCATTAAGCGAAACATACGGTTTTTCATTTTGGTCAGCCACTGGCCATATGTTAAAGGCATGGTCAGAGTCAACGGAAAAACCAGCAAATGACATTTGCAAACGGTTTCAGCAAGCATTACACGATTACGAAAAATCCGGCAATCGACTTGCTCGCTCTTATTTTCAAGCTATGCTGGCGGAACTTCTTCATAATGCAGGAAAAACCGACAAGGCTCGGCAAACTATTGAATCCGCATTACGAGAAACCGTCTTTACCGGAGAAGGGTTCTTTACCGCAGAACTACTACGCATCAAAGGTGATTTTGCCGTAGCAAATAGCGCTGAAAATCATGATATTGCAAAGCAATATTTGAATGAGTCACTAACCATTGCCAGACAACAAAATGCCAGTGCCCTCGTGCGACGCACAGAAAACAGTCTTGCCAAACTTAAAAAGGTGACAACTTCAACCTAAATCTTGATAAAGAATGGGCGCGCGGTTTCCTACGAAAAACCGATTCTTAACCACTTAATCACCGGCACAACCATCAACCTTTTTCTGCTTATCAAAAAAACAAGCCTATCCTGTTGATAAACAGGAAGAATAGTTTTTTCCTTGATTCCGGCCATTAACATCGGCTTGATTTTGAGCATAAAGACTTAAAAGCTTCCTACCCTGGCCGATAAGTAGTGGTAAGCAATGCAACTTTACTGCATCGCGCAAGCTCACCGGGCTAATTGCATAAATATATTACCCCCCGGAATAAAAGGCGTGGAAAATGTTCTATTACCACAAAAAAACTGCACATTTTATTTTTTATTGGCTGCGGATAAGCCTAAAATCGATAACTGAACGGCCTGTAAAACACGCGAAGCTTTATAGCTGGAAAGACGTGATAAAGAGCAATAGCTTGCCTCTTGTGACTATTCGAAACACAGCCAAACGAAAAACACAACACAACACACAAGCCGTGGCAACTCACCCAACCAGTGACCTAACCAAAACCACAAAACATAATATTGATATATCCTATAAGCGATCAGATACAGAATCCAGATTAAAGCAACATGTGCTTTGTTTAAGTTTTTTCTTACTGGCACCGGGTCTCATTTTTGCCTCTATCAACCCGGCATTCACCCCCTCGACACATCAGAAAACAAACATTCATTACTTCCATGAAACAACTGAACTGGCTGATCTTATTTGGATCGATCTGACCAATCGGTTCATTACCCTCTATGAAAAAGGTGATTATCAAAATTCGCTCGGTTTTGCGCAACGCGCTTACCACATTGCCGACAAGAATTTTGGCCTGAATAGTGTTAATACCGCTGACGCATTGTTAAAACTCGGCATCATTAATCAAACATTAGGAAATTTAAACAGGGCAGAAGATCATTTACTGAAAGCATTGATTATTCTTGAAATGAAACTCTACCCACTTCATCCCGACCTGGCCGTGATCATGACAAATCTCGGCAATGTCTATTTTGAATTACAGCGCCCCGAAACCTCTGAAAAATATCATTTACAAGCCCTGACAATTCGTAAAAATGCCTTCGGCAAAAATGATCCGGCAGTTGCGCAATCAACTTACAATCTAGCCGTATTATATGAAAACCAATATCAATATGAACAAGCAGAAATTTTTTATCAGCAGGCAATCAACTTATGGTCAGTAAGCATGAGCCCGACACACCCTTATATCGGCAATGCTCTCAACAATCTAAGTAACCTATACAATGTGCAAGGTAAGTACAAAAAAGCAACAGGTGTTCTACAGCGTATTCTGGTTTTCAAAAAATCAGTTTTTGGTCATCAGCACGGAGAAGTTGCAGCAACACTCATTAATTTAGGCACAAACTATCTCGAACAAGGCGAGTACAGCCCGGCCAGTCATGCCTATGAAGAAGCCCTGAACATCGCGCAACATGTGCTGGGCTCATCAAACCCGCAATTAGCATTGTTGATGTATACCTTGGCTAATATTTATCACACCCAGGCTCGTACCGAAGAACAGAATCAAGCTTCTTCCAAAACCGGTATTATGCCAGTCAATAACTCCTCTACTGGCCTGGAGAACATTGCACAACGGAAAACCGTACTTTTTGCACAAGCCTTGCCACTCTATAAAAAAGCCGCCGAAATACTCGATGATGGTGAAAATGAAATGCAGTCTGCATTGGATATCGTCTTGACAGAACTCGCTATCTTATACAAAGAAATTGGCGACACGGACATGGCACAAGCAATCGAGTCACGTATCCGGGCGCACTAAAACCGCCAATTAACTTCATAGTCCACGCTCCAGATCAGCCTGAATATCCGTAATTTCTTCCAAGCCCACCGCAATACGCACCAAACCATCGCTAATACCGGCTTCGGCACGTTGTTCAGGGGCAACACGACAATGCGTTGTAGTAGCCGGGTGGGTAATCGTGGTTTTGGTATCGCCCAAATTTGCGGTGATTGATAACAAACGGGTGTTATCAATCATGCGCCACGCAGCCTTTTTCCCCTCTTTCATTTCAAAGGATAATACACCGCCAAAACCATTTTGCTGTCGCACAGCCAGCTCGTGTTGGGGGTGTGATAGCAAGCCGGGATAATTCACCCTGCCAACAACAGATTGTTGCTCCAACCACTCTGCTAATATTTGCGCATTACGACAGTGCGCGTCCATACGAATACGTAATGTTTCTAGTCCTTTTAAAAACACCCAGGCATTAAACGGACTCATGCTTGTGCCACCAGTGCGCACTACACCCGCGATATCCCCACCGACACATTTTTCAGTGCCAACAATCGCGCCACCAATGCAACGCCCCTGGCCATCCAAGTATTTGGTAGCGGAGTGAATAATAATATCTGCGCCCAATGCCAGTGGTTTTTGTAATGCGGGCGTACAAAAACAATTATCCACCACCAGTTGACAACCGTGCGAGTGGGCCAAATCTGCCAATGCCTGAATGTCCGCAATTTCAGTAACCGGATTTGATGGGGTTTCCAAAAACAGGAGTTTTGTTTCCGGACGTATCGCAGCCTCCCACGCCGATAAATCGCTCAACGTCACATAAGATATCTCCACACCAAACCGTGCCAGAATATTATTAAACAACACCACCGTAGAACCAAAAATGGCGCGCGATGAAACAATATGATCACCCGCCGCCAATAATCCCAGACAAGTCGTCAGGATGGCACCCATGCCTGATGCTGTGGCCACACAGCGTTCTCCACCTTCCAGTGCCGCCAAGCGTTTTTCAAAAGTGCGCACAGTAGGGTTGGTGAAGCGTGAATAAATATTACCTGGCTCATCACCCGAAAAGCGCGCCGCTGCCTGCGCTGCACTGCTATATACATAACTTGAAGTAGTAAAAATAGCTTCACTCTGCTCACCTTCGTTGGTGCGCTCATGTCCAGCCCGTACTGCTAATGTATCGAACCCATATTGCTCTTCGTCATGTGACATTGTTTGCCTCGCATCTTTTCGTATTTTCCAACCAACATTTATCACTACTTTTCGGACATAAAAAAACCTGCTCAGCTATCGCCAAAGCAGGTCATCAAATTCATCACCTCGTTTTAGCCGTATTTATTTCGCGCCCGCAAGCTGATCTCAAATCGGCGCGTTGAATTGCAGAGTAGTAAAACCAGCCAGCTCCGTCAAGCTTTCCTGCTCTCCCTTTGTTCTTTACCTGTCAAGCTGTATTGTGTAGTTCAATCACAGCATTATCGTCATCATCTACATTTTCACGCGCACCATCACTGCGCTTGCCTTCAATGAAGTCCAGATAATCCTGCGTCACATCACCCGTAACATATACTCCATCAAACACCGAAGTATCAAAACTTTCTACTTCCGGGTTACCATGGCGAGAAGCTTCGATCAAATCATCCAAATCCTGATAGACCAACCAATCTGCACCAATCGCTGCGGCAATTTGTTTATCATCCCGGTTATGTCCCACCAGCTCATTCACCGATGGCATATCGATACCATATACATTGGGAAAACGCACTGGTGGCGCTGCCGAAGCAAAGTATACTTTGTTAGCGCCGGCCTCCCGTGCCATTTGAATAATCTGCTTTGAGGTGGTGCCACGCACAATAGAATCATCCACCAGCAACACATTTTTACCTTTGAACTCCAGGTCAATAGCATTAAGTTTTTGGCGCACAGATTTTTTGCGTTGCTTTTGCCCCGGCATAATAAATGTGCGGCCTATGTAACGGTTTTTGATAAACCCTTCGCGATACACCGTGCCCAGCTGATAGGACAGTTGCAATGCCGAGGTACGACTGGTGTCAGGGATTGGAATAACCACATCAATATCATGTTGTGGGTAAACCCGTAAAATTTTCTTCGCCAGCGCCTCTCCCATGCGCAAACGTGCTTTATAAACAGAAATACCATCAATAATGGAATCTGGCCGGGCGAAATATACATGCTCAAAAATACAGGGTCTGGCTTCTGGTTTTTGCGCACACTGGCGCGTGCTGAGTCTGCCGTTCACATCAATAAATACGGCCTCACCCGGTGCAATATCACCTATCAAATCAAAACCAAGCGAATCCACAGCGACACTTTCCGAGGCAATTACATATTCATCACCACGCGATGTTTCGCGTTTGCCAAACACGATGGGGCGAATTCCGTGCGGATCACGAAAACCAACAATACCGTAACCGGTGATCATCGCCACTACCGCATAAGCCCCCTTGCAACGACGATGCACAGCAGCTACCGCTTCAAACACGTCATTGGCGTCCAAGGTCAACTTGCCTTCGTGTTGTAGCTCATGTGCGAACACGTTAAGCAGAACTTCCGAATCGGAGTCGGTGTTGATATGACGACGGTCGGCACGGAACAAATCCCGTTTCAGCTCAGCGGCATTCGTAAGATTACCATTATGCGCCAGCGAAATACCAAATGGTGAATTAACATAAAATGGCTGTGCCTCGGCAGAGGAAAAGCAGCCTGCGGTCGGATAACGTACATGACCGATACCCATATTACCCTGCAAGCCCCGCATGTGCCGGGTGCGAAACACATCACGCACCAGACCATTATCCTTGCGCAAATACAAGCGCTGCTTGTCACAAGTAACAATGCCCGCTGCATCCTGTCCCCGGTGTTGCAAAACCGTTAATCCATCGTACAAATTCTGATTAACATTTTCTGTTCCTACGATGCCGATTATGCCGCACATGTAAAATACCTCACCAAAACTCTCATTACCTGATCACCATCCTGTTCAACCCAGGATGGCACCGCCCACCAATTCCGGCGCCACAGTATGTTTCAACCATAGTGCCAACTCATGAAATACATCTATCAATGCCGACTCCTGCCACCAGGGATCCTGAGGAATCGTCGTCATACCCGCCAATAATACCAATACCGCTACTACTACCACACCACGGGCAACGCCAAAAACCATGCCAATCATACGATCTGTGCTGGTCAGCCCTGTCTTCGCCACCAATGAGCCTGCCAAACGATTCACCAAAGCAGTAATCACCAGTGTTACTACAAACAGGATAGTAAATGACACCACTATGCGTACCGAAGGTGCGGAAATACCCATCAACAATAAGTCAGCAAAATCCCTAGAAAAAGTCAGCGCAATCCAAAAGGCAGCCAACCAACCCAGCAATGACAATGCCTCTCGCACAAAACCCCGCATCAAACTGAATAACGCGGAGATAATGATGACGCCAGGAATGACGATATCGACCCAAATCATAATTGTGTCACTTTCCTCAAGGGTAGACCTGCACCAGCCCTTTCAAACCCGCTTCTTTGAGCAGGCGCTGGCGTAATTTGTCTGCCGCAGATTTACTTAATTCCGGCCCTACGCGCACCCGGTACACACGACCGGACGTGCCCTTAACCGATTCTACAAAGCTGGTATGCCCTTGCTTGCGTAATTTGTCGCGCAATGCCTGAGCATTGTTGCGTGCAGAGAAACTTCCAACCTGTACCACCCAGCCGCTGACTTGTCCGGGCTTAGCGGGCTTATTTTCGGCAGGAATAATTTTTTCGACAACCGATGGAGCCGGTTTTACCGGAGGGAGAGCTTGTGCCTTTTCTACCATGTTTACCGACGGCTGGCTCACTATTTCTTTCGCCGGGGCTGGTTTATCGGGAGCCGTTTCAGGTTCAACGCCATCACCCAGGGGTACAGCAAGCCTTGCCGCCACGGGAGGCACCCTGGGTGAAGCAGGCACAGGCGGAAAACGAAAATCCGGTTCAGCGGGAATATTACTGCCCTCGATCTTACCACCGAGATTTCCCTCGCCTGGCAACAGTATGGGGATAAAAATCACCGCCAACGCCACCAGCACCACTGCGCCTGTCAATCGCTGCTTAAGTTGAATATTCACAAAATGCCTCGGTACTCCATGAAGCGCAATTATACTGCTTCGCCCAGTACTGCCGCTACTGTATAAAACGATCCCGTCACCACAATACGATCCTGCACGGTGCTGGCCAGTAATGCTGTCTGATATGCTGCGGCAACATCATCAAATTTTTCTATCGCTGCAATGCCGATTGTGGCATCCGCAGCGAGCAAAGCTGATTGCAACTGCGCAACCGAGGCTGTGCGTAACACTGGCAAGGGCGCGAAATACCAATGATCCACCACAGGCCGTAGCTGAGCTATCACAGCCTCGATATCCTTGTCCGCCAACATGCCCAGCACTACATGCGTCTGCCCTGGAAAATATCGCCCATTATCGTCCTGCTTCGCCAAATTGTCTGCCAGCGCCTGTGCGCTTTGTGCATTGTGAGCTACATCGTAGATCCGTAAGGGCTCACCCGGCATAATTTGGAAGCGCCCTGGCAGAGACACCGACTGCAACCCCTGAACAATAGCCTTATAATTCACAGGAATTACTGCATTTAGAGAGGATAATACTGCCAACACACCTGCGGCATTACGCAATTGAAAATCACCGGGCAACGCCGGTAAAGGCAAATCCTCGAAACAGTGCAGCGAACTACGCCAGCTCCAGCGATCTGCCTCTTGCTCATCACATTGATTGCTAAAAAAATCCTTTCCTAACAATAACAACGGTACTTCCAACGATTTTGCCACTGCCAGCAATGAAGCGGGTGGCTCTGGGTCTGCACAGACTGCGGGGCGACCTGCGCGCAAAATTCCTGCTTTTTCACGCGCGATAGCTTCACGATTATGACCCAGCCAATCCATATGATCCAGGCCAATGGCGGTGATCAGCGCCACATCAGCATCCAGTATATTCACAGCATCCAGCCGTCCACCCAGCCCCACTTCGAGAATCGCTACATCCACTTCGGCACGGTGCAGAATATCGATAGCAGCAAGGGTACCAAACTCAAAATAAGTCAAACGAATATCCGCACGGGCCTGATCAATGCGTTCAAAAGAGGCGCATAACATATCATCATCTACCGGCTGGCCACCGAGCTTAATGCGTTCGTTGTAGCGTAACAGGTGCGGCGAGGTATAACTGCCAATGCGATGGCCCGCAGCCAGCAGAATAGCTTCCAGCATTGCTACGCTCGATCCCTTACCGTTGGTACCAGCGACAGTAATCAGGGTGAAATCAGGGTGTTCAAGGTTGAGATGCGCCAGTACGGCAGCCACGCGATCCAATCCCAGGTCAATTTCTATAGGGTGCAGAGTTTCCTGCCAGCCCAACCAGTCTTCAAGGGTGTTAAAACGCATAGAGGTCAATAAAACCGCAAATGGTGAATCGATAACCTACGAACCGGTAAACCCGATAGACTTTCCAGCACCTGGCTTAGCTTTGCATTCTTTTTCCAGCGCGCCCAGTAAATAGCGTGGGAGAATGGCTTTGTTCAAGCTACGTGATTGACGCACAACGGTCGCAAAATCCCCTGGTGTAAGGTTATAAAGTCGTGCCAAAGCGTTTTTGTACTGCATCGTTTTATCCTCGATGTCGCAATCATGCTCCTCCAACACCTGAAGAAATAATGACCACGCTTGCTCTGACTTCAAGTAATCAAATTTTATTTTTAAGTCAAAACGCCTGAGTGAAGCAGCATCCACTAGATCCATTAAATTCGTAGAGGCAATAAACACACCATTAAAACTCTCCATTTGAACCAGCAACTCATTTACCTGAGTAATTTCCCATGAGTTTTGAGAAGAACCACGATCCAGTAAAAAACTATCCACCTCATCCACAAGAAGCACCATGTCGTCTGCTTCGGCTTCATCAAACATGGCAGCAATATTTTTTTCAGCTTCACCTACCCATTTACTGAGAATGTCCGATGCCTGTTTTTTAAGTAGAGGCTTATCCAATTGTTCCGCAACATAATGCGCAAAAGCCGTTTTGCCCGTACCCGGCGCACCATATAAACAAATACGTGCTTGATGGTTTTGTTTCAGCCCCATCGTCAGTGCTTTGAGATCCTGATCCGGATTTAAATATTCAAGACTGTAACGGGTTTCCCGGTTGATGACGGTACGAGGCTTACGCGACAACCCCATGACTTGTAGCTTATTCCCAATGATTCTTTCCAGACTTTTTTCCAGCTCTTTAGTTTTTCCTGATTCTAGATGAGCTGCAATTTTGGCTGCACTTTCAGCGTGCGCCGGCACCAAATGTTCATTTTCAGCCATTTGCGCCAACCAAGCATCACTCAAGCCAAGATGCCCAAGATATTTGTCAAGAATACGCCGACGAATATTACGTGTAGGAGAGCGCAAATTAAGCACAAAATCAAAACGACGTAATACTGAATCGTCCAGTTGCACCACACTATTACATAACCAAAATGCCGGAATGCGGTTTTCTTCCAGCAGCTGGTGTACCCAGGCTTTTCTAAAGTCAGGACGTGTCACATGCCCAAAGGGGCTAAAGTTCACATCAGGAAAGGCGTCCTCAATCTCATCAAACAGAATGGCGGACTTTTCCTTATTGGCTAACATTTTTTGCGTCAATTGATAGGCGGCAAAACGATCATTTCCATTAATGGGACTACCGTCCATATCCTGCATCGTGATTTCGTACAACTCAAGCCCACAATGCTTACTTAAGGTTTTCACCAGTTCAGTTTTACCTGTGCCGGGTTCACCGTATATCAATACGTTAACCCCTGAGATACGATTGACTTCAATTGAACGCAAGTAGCATGTCAATAAATCAATATCCGTCTTTAAGTGAGAGAAATCCTCAATTAACAAATGCGATTGATCCGTCATTTTAAAAAAGCATTGTAATATCGCCCCAGGATTATTCTGCTCCTGCGTCAATGCATATTTGATACTTTGCGGAACATCGAAACAACGCTGCAATGAATGCATATATTGGCCACCAGCGTCGATACGCAACAGTCCCGAAGATATCAATGCTCCGTTAGCACGCATGGCATTATCTATATCAGCCCGGGGAACATCCAAAATAATCGACAAGGTGTGTCTGATTTGTTCATTGCTCATTTCCCCGAGTGTCTCAACCACCATATTAAACCCCGTGGATGAACTTGATACGATCACAAATCGTAATATATCAATTTCACACTGTGTCAGGTTTAAGGATTTTTGAAGAACTGCAATATTCGCGGAAAAAATATCCCTGGTAGACGTTAGCGTGCTATTTTCCAGCGTTTTTAATGTGTCACTCAAACTGGAAAATATAGTTTTTTTATCAACACTCTGATCTTGCAGAAATTCTGATAAGCCCAAAACATGCATCGTTTCCGGGTCATGTAGGCCACCATAACGATCAAAAAACCGATTGAATGCATTCAACCGAACCAGAATACGTAAATTCCAGAGCTGCAATAAAGGGTCGTAACCAGAGTCCTTATGGGTATCCATATTAACGGAAGGCTGTTTGTTATCATTTAACCGGGTCATAGATCAAAACCTAAGTATTATCGCCCATGTCTGGGGCCAAAAACTGCCATTCTAGAAGAGTTTACCCATACCGTATACGGCATATCCTTTAATTCAGACCAGAAAACAAGGAATATTCCGAGCCATTTCCAAGTGTGCGCTCTTCATGGCTGCAATGTCAGAACATTCCAAATACTGTCATGACACTACTCTCACTTATTCTTCGACTTGATCTGTCTGTTTTCAATATGACAATCACACAGCCATTCGCGACTGACCAGTCAATTTTTTCATTTTATTTCAGTGATATAGATGACTTTTTGAGGCATTCCATCTTACGTGACTGTCTCACTTCTCAGCGCGCTGCGAACCATCGCAATAGCAAAGCTATTATCCCTCAAAAAAAGCGCCTACTCTTGGTGCCAGCCATGAAATTCATCACACTTTACGAATTGCTCAACTGCGGGTCTCTCTCATGCTGAAAAAAGGGATAAATTTTCACTCTACCGACATTTGTGAACATTGATGATCAGGTTTCACGATACGAGAAATGCGCTCACTCTTCTTTATTCGTCATATATACTCGGAGTGTTTGAGATATTAGGTATTCCGTCGGTTGATATGGCGTTGTGCAAACTCGGCATACAAGCCCTCCATGCGCATTCGAATGGCCGGTTCACGGGATTTGGTAAATTCCAGAAAGGTTTTGGCAATAACAGACAGCTCTTTATCTTTGGTATGTACCAAATACCAATCACGCTTGATTGGAAAGTTTTCGACATCTAAGACATCCACAGGGCCAAGAGCTCCCTCAAGAGACAAGGTGTGAAGTGACAAGATTGTCACTCCGAGGCCACCCACTACAGCATGCTTTATCGCTTCATTGCTCCCCAATTCCATACGTATATTTGGAATCACTCCATGTTGAGCGAATAATTTCATCGCCGCATCACGTATCCCTGAGCCCACTTCTCTTGAAATAAAGGGTTCTTGCGCCAAACGCTCAATCGAAATATTTGATTCTTTGCACAAAGGGTGATCACGAGATGCCATAACAACCAAAGGGTTTGGGGCAAAAGGATAGGCTTGAATATTAAGCTCACCCACAGGGGGGTGGCCTAAAATATAAATATCGTCCTCGTTGTCATGAATGCGTTCAAGAATCCTATCCCGGTTGGTGACTTTTAGGGAAACATCCACACTGGGGTGTTGCTTGCAAAACTCCCCCAGGATTTCTGGGGCAAAGTATTTGGCTGTTGTTATCACCCCAAGCCGTAACCGCCCCCGACTCAACCCCTTAAGCTCCGATATACGAGTATCAAGGTCTGATAACGTGTCAAAAATATTCCGAATCGCCCGATAAAGCTCCTCGCCCACCTCCGTAGCCTTGATCCGGCGTCCTGCCTGATCAATCAACGGCAAACCCATTACGCCTGTCAATTTTTTCAGTTGGGTTGAAACTGTAGGCTGGGTTAAAAATAACTCTTCAGCCGCGCGGGTAAAACTCCGCAACCTGACAATAGCCTCAAATATCTGCATTTGCCTAAACGTTGTATGCCGAATCAAGTAATCAGGCAAACCACCCTTAAATTTGGGCTCATTCTGGCCAGACATACAAAACCCTCAATCAGGCCAAACTCGCCGTGAAGGAAGGGGAGGTAATGGCAGTTCAGGTTCAGCTCTGGATAAGGGGATTTCCGAAACCTGTTGTGTACCCGATGTGTTCTTCTGAGGCGGTTTTGCTTTTGCTTGGCGAACACTATTCGCTAACTTGGAACCAAGTTCTTTTGTCATGATGTCAATATCTCCTCGATGAGAAACTCCACTTCTTGAACCGCGGATTCCCCACGCTTCCCCATGCAGTATACGCTTAAACCGTCTAACGCCGAATTTCGATATATCGCACGCCTTCGCAAACAACCCTGCAAGGCAGGTATATCGAACTCTGCCAATGCCTGACTCATGCTTCTAGACATCGCATTTCGCGGTTCTAACTGGTTGACAAGTATATATGACTGCAACCGGGAATTAGAGATTTTAACGTGATCAATGGCATCTGCCAGACGAACACTCGCCCACAAATCAACGGGGGAAGGCAATATTGGAATGAATACCTTGTCAGAGATAGTCATCGCCGATTGTGCAACCCCGGTTTCAAGCGTTGGGGGGCAATCAATAACCAAATATTGGTAATCCTGGCGCATGCGTGCGATTTCTCTTGCCAAATTACCCGCAACCGAAATGACCGAGACGGGAAAAGGGCGTTCATCCGTAGACAATCCAGCCCATTGTCCAGCCGAGCCTTGCGGATCAGCATCAATAATGAGGGTTCGCCCACGTCTCGAAAGTCCCACAGCAAGATTCATGCTGAGCGTGGTTTTACCCGTACCACCTTTCTGATTCGCAACTGAAAAAACCTGCGCCAACATATTGGGTACCCTTTTTAAATAGCTGAGGCCTAGGGGGCATTCTCAATTAATAAAACCACAACAGTGCAGCGTTGTAGTCAAGTCGCTCTACATGAGCGAGGAGAGCGCCCCTACACTCTACCTTACCCTTCAATCAGCTTGACACAAGAGTGATTAAAGATCTCCACCAAGGAAAACAACAACGCAATTTCATCCATATTTGCCAGTGCGTGGTCTTTTCTGAATGCCAGCATAACACCCTTGCGTATCTCCAGATAGAAATCGTCATGTTTTACAAGAAGCCCGATAAGTTTTGGCGAAATACTCGGAAGTGGATCAGCGCCTGCTTTTGCATAAAGCCGATACTTTTCCGTAAGTTCATTATCATTAGGTAATGCTATCTCTTCATAATCAATCAGATATCGTTCCAGATAATGTCCCGGTGTAATTACCATATCCGGCACATCGACACCTGAATCAGCAGGACAGCGCACGGTGATAATGGTATGCCAGTGCTTGGAATAATAATTCGGCGCTGACGTGTGGCTGTAATCGTATAGACGGACATGACAGCCCAGATACTCACCTGACAGGACGTTACTCTCCTCCTTGTCTGCTCCACGACGCAGGTATACGAAGTCTTCTGCATTTAATATACTCATCAGTTCTGGCTGGAAATCCAAGCTGTATTGCTCAGCCAGGCACCCCATTTGTACTTCTCTTTCGCTGTGTCGCGCCTGCTCTTTAATCAGAATAGTATCCTGCATACGGGCCGCCAATGAGTGTCGTGTAAACGGAATAAAGTTTTCCACGCCCACCAACTCAAAGATACGACCATCGCGCACGCATTCTTCTTCAAATTGATGCAGATACTCCATGGCAGTGTGGTCAATGATCCGCCCTGATTCAGTAATAATCAGAGTAACACCGATTTTGGGCGGTAAATTGGCGAGCAGCTTATCCAAAGGTAAAAGATTGAAACATACCAGCGAGGATAACGTCATCTCGTAATGAGCAATGCCCTTTCTTTCCTGTTCCTTGACGTTTATTACCGGTGTTTTAAACAAACTTTTCAGAGTATCCCAGAGCAGGCAACACCCTTGCTTAAAGCTTAAGCGTCCCATCAATATCAAGCGAAGCGAGGGCATCAACAGATACAGTAATATCATGACCTCTGCGGCCACTCCAATAAGAATGCCAGAAAGAAGATCAGTAGCAAGAATGGCAACAACAGTGGTAATGAAAATAATGATCTGATCGCGACCGATAGCATAAGTTTTGGTAAAAACCTTGTATTCACACAGTTTCCAGCCGACATATATCAGAATTGCAGCAATAGCAGCCAGCGGAACCATCGCGATAATATCGGTAACAAGAAACAGGAATATCAGCAAAAACATCGCATTATAAAAATTCGCCCACAGCGTCCGTCCGCCAGCATCAATATTCGTGCGACTTTTTATGCCGCCGGGAATGATCGTCAGCCCCCCAAAAACGCTCGACAACGAATTGGAAATCCCCATTGCACGCAACGTTACATTAGGATCTGACTTACGTTGAAACGGATCAATTTTATCCACTGCCTTAATCGTCGCCAATGACTCGACACCATCAATCAGCGTCAGAGTAATCACCACAACCAACACCCCCCACCAGAGTTCAGGCCTTGAAAACACCTCACCAAAGGCCGGAAAGGTAACTCCATCCGCCAATAGATCATCCGGCATAGTGATCAGATACTTTTCGTCAAGACCAAATACAAATCCCAACAAAATGCCAAGTACCGTTACCAGTAACGGTGGTGGCACTTTACGCATCCAGTCATGTTTTGATTTGCTCAGATAAAAAACGAGGAACAAGCTTAGCGCACCAATCATCAACACGCTCCATTCAATCTGCAATAAAGCCTGAGGCAGCTTTGCAACAGATGCCAGCATGGTTTCCGAAGCAGGTAATATCGCTCCCATCAAGGGGGGGATTTGTTTGATGATAATGATCAAACCGATGGCTGCCAGCATCGCCTCAACCACCGTCACAGGTAAAAAGATGGCGTAACGACCCATTTTGAAAAAAGCCAAAATTATTTGCAATAACCCGGTGATACAGATTGCTACCAAAAGCAAGGGGTAGCCTGCTGCAAGATCACCACCGCCCAACATCAACATTCCGGCTAAAAGTGCAGGGGCCAAACCGGCAGCGGGCCCACTAATGGTGACATAGGCACCACCCAGGAAAGGAAAAATAAGGCCAGCGATAATGGCAGAAATCAACCCGGTAACAGGTGGAGCACCGGAAGCAATAGCAATCCCCAACGATAGCGGTAATGAAACCAGTGCTACCTGCATGCCTGCCAATAAATCGTAACGCCAGTGTTTTAAACCTTTAATACCATTCTGTGGAGCTTCAGTCATAACGCTTGTACCTCACATTTGTTTAGCCTGGAACAGCGCTTATTGTTGCGTTTTTCTAGCTTAATGCCGCTTATCATCGACACAACTTATTACACTGACTATTCAGGCTTATGGGGGCGCTAACACAAATATAATTGGCTTAGTAAAAACCTGGGAATACGTAAAAATATTCCGAGCAAAATATATGGCTAAAAAATGCAGTGCTTAGCCTATAGCATTTTTATTAACATTGGGCATTGGAATATTTAATGACAAGCATTGCCAATCATCGATGTCCCCTCTGGCCGTAGAAGTAAAAAATACTTACCGGATTTATCAGTTATAAAGTAAAATTGTAGATGACTCTACCAGACAGACAAAATCACAACATAGGCAATAATCAATGGATTTTATTTAATTTCTAAATATACACCTATGAAAAATTAGGGTAACGTGGGGCGTTCTCAATCCCACAGTTCACCGTCCAAGCTTTAACTGGGAAGTAGAACGAGATAAAACAGACTCAAAATACATCATGCACCGCAAAAAACTTTTACAGCTGCTCAATAATTACAAAACACCTTTTATTGAAGAGTCCGCAATGCTGGAACGTACCCGGCGATTCGTCATGGCACATGAAGATTGTTTTGACAGAGCACTTGCGCCCGGCCATGTTACCGGCTCCTCATGGGTCATCAATCCTGGCCGGGACCACGCCCTCATGTTACACCATCGCAAGCTTGATCTTTGGTTACAGCCTGGCGGACATGCGGATGGCGATGCGGACATACACAACGTGGTCATAAAAGAGACCTCGGAAGAATCAGGAATTGAGCCAGAACATATCAAACTGTTGAGTCCTGATATTTTTGATATTGACATACACACTATCTATGCGAGTCAGCACGACCATCGGCACGAACATTACGACATACGCTTTTTGCTGGAAATTGACGACCACCTGCCTGTTCCGGGTAACAATGAATCACACCAGATAGGCTGGATACCATTGGTAGACATACCACGTTTCAACAATTATCGTTCTTTCTATCGCATGATACGTAAAGTACGGAGCTTATTACACGCCACTTAGACTTTGAACTGCGTGTACCGCAGCATGTGCGGCTACGTCGATATCCGCCTCTTTCCCCGCCAGTGTCAAGCGTCCGTAAGCCCCTACCGCACGGGCATCGACTAATGTGATATTAGAGGCTTTCTCCGCCTCATTGGCAGCATAAACAATATAACCAGCGGGTTCCGTTTCAAGAATAAACATGCTCTGTCCGGGTAGTATCATCGACCCTCGGCGATTCTGCCGATTAATCAACACAGCATGATCTGGCGTAATTGCGCGCACCGTTTCACTCCAGGCAACACGACATTTCTGCCTCTCATTTTCCGCTGTACGAAGTGAATGCAATATTGCCCGGCCTGCTTCAATAACATCACTTTGATCACGATGGTGAAATACCATAGAACCAAACGCCCGCTCGACAACCTGCTGCCCAAGGTGAACACGGGTTGCTTTTAATGCAACATCGGTCAAACGGTGTATCGCCATGCCGGGTGCCACCTCCATCCACAAACAGGCATCACCGGGTACAGGAAGAAAACCCTGTGACACAGTTGCCATATACGCGGCTAATTGTGGTTGCAGCGAATCAATGAAAACATGGGTTCGTAATTTAATCATTCCGAGATATACCACTCATACCGTAATCTTCTTTCTCCACCATCTGTTGACACCGGCTGCTATGTCGCTTAGAGAATTTCTCATACAAGTCAGCCATACGTTGGCGAATTGATGGCTCACTTGTTTTTGCAAACTCACGAAATGTCTTTGCAATCAATGACAGAGTTTTCCCTTTTGGATGCACAAGATACCAATTACGCTCTATAGGAAACCCTTCGACATCCAATAAATCAACGGGGCCATTGGTGCCTTCCAAAGAAAGTGTATGTAAAGACAATATCGCAACACCTAAGCCACCCACGACAGCGTGTTTTATCGCCTCATTGCTCCCAAGCTCCATTCGCACATTTGGCACACATCCATGTTCCTCAAACAACTTCATCGCCGTATCACGTATACCAGAACCAACCTCTCTGGAAATAAAAGGCTCTTGAGCTAGTCGTTCAATACTGATATTTGATTCCTTGCATAATGGATGATCATCCGAAGCCATAACAACCAAAGGATTGGGCGCAAATAACAAGGTTTCAAGATCCAGACCATTCCCAGGCGGTCGCCCAAGAATATAGAGGTCATCCTCGTTGTCATAAATACGTTCAAATATCCTTTCTCTATTCGTTACCTTTAACGAGACATCGACACCAGGATATAACCTACAAAATTCACCGAGAATTTCAGGTATAAAATATTTCGCCGTACTGACGACTGCCAGACGTAACCTGCCACTGCGCAAGCCTTTGATGTCTGCAATACGACTATCCAAATCAGAAAGATTGCTAAAAATATTTCTTACCGCTTGATAGAGCTCTTCACCCGCCTCGGTTGCTCGAATCTGGCGAGCGGACTGATCAATCAATGGCAACTCCATCACATCAGTCAACTTTTTTAACTGTATGGACACCGTAGGTTGAGTAATATGCAACTCTTCTGCCGCGCGCGTAAAACTGCCCAACCTGACAATGGCTTCAAAAATCTGCATTTGCCGGAACGTCGTATGCCGAATCAGGTAATCAGGTAATCCACCTTTAAATCTCGATATAGTGTGAGTAGACATCATTTATTTCTGATCAGGGATGTCATACAAAATCACATTTTCTTCAGTTAAACTTATCAGGTGTTATAACCTGCACATCACTGATATAAACAGTAAGGTGATATCCCTTTTTAATCTTACGTTCAATGCTTTCCAAAATGGAATCCATTCGTTCCTTCGGCACAATCACTTTCACTAATATATTAGAATCAAAACCACTGATATCAGCCTCATAGCCAGATGATCCCTCACCCCGCGCACGCAAAATCGTAAAACCCTTCACACCATATTTTTTGAACATGGACACAAGCCGATCTTCCATCGCAGATATCGTAATGATACTTAAAAGCTTTTCCGGATATAACGTGATCATGTTTACTTGCTCCTGAGCGATTAACTTCGAATCTATGCGGCGGCAGCCATCATCTTGACCAGGCTATGATACAAAGGAATACCGATAAGCACATTAAAAGGAAAGGTAATACCAAGCGACAAGGTTAAATAGTATGAAGGATTGGCCTCCGGCACGGCCAATCGCATAGCCGGAGGCACGGCAATATAAGATGCACTGGCAGCTAAAACAGCAACAAGTGTTGCGCCACCCTCACTAAAACCAAGCATTGAATGGCCTATATATGCCCCGACAACACCGCCAAACAACGGCATCACAATACCAAATACGGCCAAAACAAGGCCAACTTTCTTAAAATCACCAATACGACGGGCAGCCACCATACCCATCTCAAACAAAAACAGACACAGCACTCCCATGAAAATATCGTCTATAAACGGGAATAGTTTACTCATTCCTGATGGTGTCGATATTGCACCTATAATCATCGAACCGATCAGAATAACAACACTGCCGTTCGTGAGCGCATCACGCAACAGGGAGCCAAAACTATTTTCCTGAGCACTATCATCAGGTGTACTGGACACAGCACCTCCAGGAGGCACATTTTTCAAAGCCTGAGAGCGCCTTGCTTTGGCTGCGAGCAGTAAACCAACAATAATAGCGGGCGATTCCATAACAGCCAACATGATCAAAGGGTAGGTTTCATACGTAACCCCAATGTTATCCAAGTATGCAATGGCTGTCAGAAAGGTACCTGCACTCACCGAACCATAATGAGCTGAAATTGCAGCCGCATCCATCGGATTAACCTTGCGAGTTGCGACAAGACATAAATACCCAATAATGGGTAACACAAAACCAAGCACCAGAGCCCAGACAATAGAAGTGAGCGCTGTCACCATATCGGATTTAGCTAACTCATAACCACCATGTAAACCAATGGCCATCAGTAGATAGATTGACAGAACTTTTGCCAAATCTGGTGGAAAACGCAAATCTGATTTGATGATGCGCGCAATAAAACCTAATGCAAAAAACAATACTGCGGGCAATAATAAACTTTCTAGGCTAGGCATGTTATCCCTTCGCAGGTTTCTTCACCGCGACAACAATAAGCATTCACCTATCAGTCACGATGACGATTTTCTAAAGCTACAGATGTTAATTAATGTTTTGAGCGTTTGTTATCAATCTAACTCAATAAAAATAAAGTATCGATTGATTAATCAGGCCAAACCCTACGTGACGCAAACAATCTCGGCTTAGCTTCAGCCTTCCTCGAGTCATTCGCTGTTGTCTTTTTTTCACTTATAGCAGTTGCACGCCCATTCTTCGTGCCAACAACTGCAATTTTGTCTTTAGGCTTGCCCACACTGGCAACCTGTTTTTTACTCGTAGTCATAATTCACCCTTACGGTAATACTTTTAAATCACAGGTCTGTTTTTGCAACGGGTATGAGCGCATCTATCTGGCGCGCATAACGCAACATATCCTCAGTCACTTCGTCCACATCATTTTCCGGGCAAAGCGTAATGGAGACATGAGTACGACCAAAACTCAT
>Ga0256839_1001698_pt1 | contig 26192 bp, 23 predicted proteins | sample 354166metaG_FD_185968 | JGI IMG/M metagenome (GOLD analysis project Ga0256839, IMG submission 185968) | Hydrothermal vent microbial communities from Mid Atlantic Ridge, Atlantic Ocean - 354-166 | ecosystem: Environmental > Aquatic > Marine > Hydrothermal vents | place: Atlantic Ocean: Mid... | reverse complement strand
GGCCAGACTGTCTGGGACGTGCGCCGCGCCCATCAACGCAACCTGTTCCTCTACGGCCGCACCTTCTTTGTGCAACTTCGTTTGCAGCTGGGCCGTCTGTAGGCACAGGGAGGGGACGGTTTCCCTATCGTAGAGGGGATTGCAGAGGATAGACGTTCATCTTTATTTTTAACCTCTATCTTTGGTTTGGTTCATACAAACTTGCAGTGGCTAAGACAAGCAAATAAGTCAGCCACGAAGGCTCTGAGTTGAGTATGGCCTTTGTGTTCGTTGTATAGAAGGGTTCAGTAAATACTATCTAAAAACACCTCTATTTGTGATTCAATGGAAGCTTGTTTGAAAACGCTAACCCCTATCTGGACCGGTGGTGTGGACGGCGAGATGGACCGCGTCCACGAAACTGGAATCCTTGGTTCACTGCGCTGGTGGTACGAGACGATTGTGCGGGGACTGGGGGGGAACGCGTGCGACCCAACGGGCAAGAGCAAGTGCGAGTACGATCCTAAAGATTCGCGACCACCCGAAGAGCAACTTTGCCCTGCATGCTATGTCTTTGGCACTACAGGATGGCGCAGGCGGTTTCGACTGGAGGTAGAAGATAAGACAGTGCCTATCTGGGAACCTCCAGAGCAAATGCTGAACATTCGCCCACCGGAACGCAAGCGTGGGTGGTACTTACCGCCGGGACGGATGGGCACGATAAGGTTACAATTCAGGGGAGACACCAATGCCTTGTCCCGATTGGCCGTTTTGCTGATTTTTTTAGAGCGATGGGGAAATGTTGGAGCTAAACCACAGTTAGGATACGGAGTGTTTCAGATCGAAAATCGGGAGAAAGTCGCGAGATGGGCTCAAAAGTGGAAATGGAAGATAATCGGTAGTCAAAAACCTTACTCCAAACTTCCCGATCTTCGCCGATTCGGATCTTTCCGGTATCGTTTCACACCGAAGTATCCCGGCTGGTGGACACATGTGCCGGGGTTCGAGCGTGTGGCTTCCCAGGTTCAGCTATTGGTTCGAGACTACAAAACTGTGCCAATCGCGCCCGCGCTCAAGAACGAATGGCGTTTTTACCGCTGGCAGCGGAAATGGGGAGATGAACGGGAGGTTTTTGGTACATTGCGCCCGGGCCGTCGACGGAGCAAAGTAGCGGTCAGTTGGGCGTATCCGGTGGATGAAGGGTGGGAAGTACGCGGCTGGATCTGGCTGTCCAATAAACGATGGGCGGATAAGGCTTGGAAAATGGTATGTGATATTGAGAGTTGGCAAGCAGTCATGAAGGTGAAAGGGGAGTTGGAAACGTTCCGAGTCAATACTCAACAGGAAGTTCTAAATCTTTTGGAGGCGACGGCATGATTAAGCGCTTAGTGGTTCATCGCTTTCGTGGCATTCGAGAGGGCGTATTAGACGATCTGGGCAAAATAAACCTGCTCATCGGACCAAACAACAGTGGTAAAACCGCAATTCTGGAGATGCTTTATCTGGGTGGTACGAGTGGTCGACCGGTGCAATTGATTTTGGACGATGTGCCGGCTGAAGAGGGCGAAAATCTGGCCTTTCAAGCCACTACATCGGTGCGTTTCGATTTCCTGGGATTAGAGCCGCTTCCCCGTCTCCGCTCGCGGCACGGATATCGTGGGCAATCACAGGAGATCCCCGTCATTTTGACGGATGAGGGTGGTCTGGCGGTCAATCTTAAAGCGTTGTTCTCCGAATCTCCCCTGCGTGCCTTTCGCCTTGGCACCCCTTTGCCAGAATGGGGCGTGAAGGACAAAACGAGGTTTTTCAAGAAGGACCTTACCACGGTCGCACTGTTTAGCCTGCAAAACCAGGAGGGATTGCCCGCTAGTCTCATCCCGCCAAAGTTTCCAGAGGCAGGTATTCGTCTGGAAAATTCACGCTGGCATTATCTCTGGGACCCTCGGTGGATTCACCGGTGGCACCGCAAGGATCCCATAGATAGCTTAGCGATATGGGCAGAGGAAGGGCAACCTCCGGCGAGTGATAAGGTGGTGTTTTTCGATTTTCATACAGCCAATCGACATTTTACCTTGAGGTTTGCACAATGGGCTAAGAATCAACGGTGGAATTGGATAGCAAAAATCCAGGAACATTTGATGCATGTGTTCCCGGATATGAAAGGGATGATCGTAGAGGTTGATGATGCTCCTGATAGACAGCGGGAAGAAACGGGATACCTTCGTAGCAGCGAAGGCCGGCTGCCCATCGATCAGTTCGGTGATGGCGCACGTCACGCTTTTAAGGTACTGGCTACCCTGATTGCTATGTGCGAGATTGTAGATGATGAACACCCGGGACTGTTCCTGTGGGAAGATCCAGAGTTGTTTATGCATCCGGCGACATTGGGAAGACTTTTAAACGAAGTGACAAAACTGGTGCGAGATAGGCCTATCCAGGTTTTTATGAGTACGCAAAGCTTGGAAGTGTTGGCCTGGTTTGTCAAATATTTGGAAAATATTCCGGATGAAGAAGCCCAACAGGTACGTGCATTCCGCTTAGATCTTAAGGAAGGTAGATTACACGCTCACAAATTCGCTGGGAGAGGCATTGGGAGCTGGTTCCGATTGTTTGGAGACCCACGGCTTTCCGCTGGAGAAGAGATGGCTTCCCCGCTGTATTACTTACTTATGAGTGAGGAGGAGTAGTAATGGCTGTGCCGGTGATCCACCTTGTAACAGAGGGGGCCACGGAAAGGCAAGTGGGTAAGGTGTTGTATGGTGACCATGGCCTTCTTTCGGACCGTGCCCAACCCATGCCACGTGACTGGCGAAGTATTTACGGGAAATCGAGAGAAGGTTATGAACAAGTTATCAAGGCCTTGCGAGAGGAGGCCGGATTCCAACATATGGCTCAGGATGGCGGTTGCTTACTTCTGATGTTCGACCAGGAAGACAGCCCTTCACCTTCTGCACGCGCTGAGATGATCAAACAGGACTTGAGTGAGGGAAGTCATGCTGGTTTTTGGAGTGCTATTGAATGGCAAAAGATAAATGCGTTGGAAAATGTATTTGAATGTTGGATAGGCAATCTCCACATCGTACTCCACGTAGCAAATGCCGTCGCTCCCATGGCGGACGCATACCATCTGACGCTTAACAGAGATTTCGACGGCTATATTTTACAACTGTTGCAAGGCCCTCACAAAGAGACAATAGCGCAGAATATTGTACCAAATGGCCAAAACCCTAGGGGATTGCTGAGAAAAGCTGAGCAGGAAATGACTGCATTAATGCGAAACAATGGGTATCCATGGTATCGCAACAAGTCCTGGCTATATGCTTACATCACCGCTTTCCAGTTCCGCCAGTCCCACACATGGTTTGCTGCGGAAGTCGTCAGGCACACGCCACGGCAAGAGTTAGAGCGGGTATTTGCTTCTCTCATTGTTTCCTGGAACGTATTGATAGAAGGAGGCGCTCAATGAAATACGAATTCCACGCTCAATTTCCCTTGGCTTTACAAGACAGTGCCACTCAGGCTTTTGCTATCGAGTGGCTGGTGGGCAAATCAGGACGTTTACCCCCGAGATGGAAGGAACTTAGCGCCATTCAGGACCCGCTCCAACGCATCGCGCTGCTGGCCCAGGCCATCGTTACCCCCTACAAGGAACAGGCGCGGACAGGAACACGTGGAGACAGCAGCGGGGTGAAATTCTGGCTGGAAAAGAGCGCTCAAAATTTTTTGTCGGAGCAGAGCAAATGGTTGAAGGCTATGGGCCTGAGGACCAGCCTTCCCGATTTGAGCGCTTTCCCCCATGGCTCTTGGGCGGTTCAGATTCCCTTTATCCTTCGCAAACCTTATCTCAGCAAAGACGATCAAGTATTTCACATTCTGGACAATCCTTTGAAAAAGGGATGGGTTTTCAAAGTGCCCTATGTGGCACCCAGTCAGTGGAAGGGCGCCCTTCGGTCAGCGATGACCCGTATCTTGGTGGAAGAGAAAGAGACGCTGGATGTAGAGGCCTGGGTGGAACGGAGGCTGCAACTGGCCCGGCTTTTTGGCAACGAAAAGAGCGTTGGGCTGGAGAACGAACGTTTTGAAGCGTATCTGGACCGGCAAAAACCCGAGGCGGCTCAACGGTATCGCCAGCGGCTAAAGGAGGAATACACGCCTACTGGCTTTCTCTCAGGCCGCCTGTATTTCTACCCGACCTACTTCGACCAAATCGGTCTGGAGGTCATCAACCCGCATGACCGGCAGACCGGCGTTGGTGCGCGGGGGCCAGTCCTAATGGAATGTGTGCCTCGGAGAGCAACCAGCGAACTGGTGCTTCTCTATTTCCCCTTTGGACCATTCGAACAGAGCAACGAGGAAAGGCGCGGGCAAATCGCCGAAGACCTGAAGGTGTTAGCCAAAGGCCTCCAGGCGATGCTCACCGTCTACGGCTTCGGCGCCAAGACCAGCAGTGGGTTTGGCGTGGCCGAGGACCGGCTTGCCGGAGAAGGGAGGCTGGTCATTCGGGCGGAGCTGGCCGGTGGGACCACGACTTCCCATGCGATACCGGTCTCAGAATATACCTTCCGCACGCTCAGCGAACTGGATGAAGTCGCCCAAAACGTGGCGGCACAATTGCGCCGGGGAGGGGAAGGATGAATCCGTTGGATATTCTTGCTCAGCATCGCGATATGCTTTTGTTGGCGGAAGCGGCTGGTTGGTTACATGACTATCGGAAATGTTCAAATGAGCAATTGAGTGGTGCGGGGTTGAGTCGCAATCAAATTATGCACAGATTTCCCTGTTTAAGCAGGGTACAGGTTTCGGTGGGTGGGCTAACCGCAAGCATTCTGGATTTCTTGAAGTGGGATGATTCGGCAACACGCTCACAATTTAATGCACTGGGCGAATATTTAGTCCGTTGCCATCGGACAGCCCACTTTGACAAACAGGAGCCCGTTGGCGGCAGGCAGAACTACCCAGGAATTAAACTGAGTACGTCCTTTGGCTTTGAGAAAGATGTTCCTCCTAACCTAACGACCAGTCTTTGGAATCTACCATGGCAGGACCTATGTAACTACTCAGCCACACGCCGGGACAATCTGTTACGGGCTGTGAGTAACTTGTTCTCTCTGACAGTTGCCGACACACGCCGCCCTATCAATGAAGTGGACCTGTGGAGTTGGGGGCTGTTAGTAGGCGCGCTATACAAAGCAGCACTGGCTGGGGCATTGTTAAGCGGAAGCACTCCATCTGCGCAAGACCTACGCTGGCGCTTACTGGGCGTCCGTATCAACGGGATAAATTATCTACTCAATGTAGCCCGCATTCCAGACCTGCTCGCCAGGAAGAAGATAATCGCAGATAGCTTAGATAGAGTACGCCACCTTCTGGAAGTAACTTACCCATTGGGCAGCGAGGTATACCGAGACGAAAATGGCAGCGTTTATATTGTGCCAGACGTTGCAGACTTATTGGAACGTACCGATAGTGCCGGAAATAGTTTGCGGACACTCATTCTTCAAGAGTTCGGACGGGGCACGACGGAAAAGGACAAACCAAGGCTTCAACTTGGCGGAGAGATAACGCCGCATCTTGAATTGGAACCGCAATCATGGTGGGGGCAGGACCCCAATTGGCCGAATTCCTCAAACGATGAATTACCAGAAATTGGCCGGTTTGTCTCTCGGGAGTTTGCCTCGCCTGCAGATGCAAGGACAATCAGGCAGTCTTGGCAGAACCGAGAAGCCACTGATATCTGCACCGTTTGCGGTTTGCGTCCCCAAGGCCCGAGCCAAAAGGCTGCCGAGCGCAACGTGTGCGACATTTGCGAAGAAAGGCGTGCGGATCGCTCTCAAGAGTGGGCGATTTCTCAACGCGACAAAACAATCTGGACGGACGAAGTTGCTGACACGAACGGCCGCTTGGCGTTGATTGTCGGCCGTTTTGATTTGACCCACTGGCTCAACGGAAAGCTTTTGGATACGCTGCTGTTGATCGCTCCTCATGATCCTGAGAACAAAAAGGGGGAACCAGTTACAAGCAAAACGGCTTCTTTCAGCCGACTACGGCGTATTTGGGAGACAACGCGTTTGTTCTGGCAAGAAGTGCAAGAAGAAATTCTCAAACGCCTGACGGATGACCGACGTCGCTTAAAGATTTACCTTGATTCCGACCCGAACTTGGGACCATTTCACGTCTATGATCTCATACTGTGGGCAACTGACCTCAGCGTGGTCTGGGTTCCACCAAGGAGCGGTAAGGCGGGGTACCTTCTCAGCGCTGACAATCTGGGACATATCGCTCGTCAGTTGGGGGCTGAACCAGCAATATACAACGATTCAGCGGCGGCAGCCATCTTTGTCGAAGAACATTTGCAGAAAACATTTGTAGAGGGCAGTCGCCAACCCGTCCTACTCAACCCAGATGCCCGGACAGGAAAAAACAAAGAAAACTTGCTTACAGGTCATCATATCCATCAGGTGGAATACCAGGAAGATCCCTATGCCACGGTCATTCCCGTCCTTTCCGAGCCCCTCGCTTTCATGGCAGTCATACCATCTGACAAATCGCTTGATATTGCACATATTATAAAAGAGAAATACGAAAGCGAGATGGGCAAGGTACGAGACCGATTACCGTTGCATTTGAGTATTGTTTACACCCATCGCCGTACCCCTATCCGAGCGCTACTGGATGCAGGCCGCTCAATGCTGGAACGACAGACGAAAATTGAACAGTGGACTATTGAAAAGGTTGGTGTCAATGGCTCTGATCTTCAGGTGAATCTGAGGCCTGAATATTTGGGACATCAAATACAATGGATAATTCCATGCAGTATGGGTGACAAAGTTACTGAAGATAAGTGGTATCCTTATTTTCTATTAGAGACAAAAGGAGATGACAGCAAAGCCGATGAACAAAATCGACGTGCTGTCAAGATAAATTGGTCCCCTAGTAATGAACAGAATGAAACGTGCTGGATTGTGCATGCTGCGGATCTCCGTAAAGGAGAGACAATCTACGTGTGGCCGTCAACTTTCGACTTCGAGTTCCTCGACACCACCGGCCGTCGCTTTGACATTTACTATGACGAAAACGGCCGCCGTCCGCGGCGCACCCGCCCATATTATCTGGAAGATCTGGATCGACTGGAAGAGTTGTGGAAATATATGCAGCGCCTGAGCAGAACCCAGCGCTACCAGGTGGTCCGCACTATCGAAGCTACCCGTGAGATGTGGTACGGGCAGGACCCCGAGGGTCGCTCTCTATCCGACGAAGTGTTCACACAATTCGTGGCCGACACGTTGTCAGGGGCAAGCTGGCCCCAAGACCAACCCTGGAGCAGTATCGACAAGGAGTGGCAGGAAAAACTTATCCAGGCCGGTGTGCGCGGAGAGTTGGCCGACCTGGTCGAACTCCATATGGAAATCCTGAAAGAATAGAGGGAATAATGGCCACTTACAGGAAACTGCGTTATTTGCTGATGACCGCCGATCCGGTCCACATCGGCACCGGTGGCTATCGTCTGGGACGGGTCGACCTGAGCATCGTTCGGGAACCGGGTACCCGGATTCCCAAGATTCCAGGAACCAGCCTCCATGGCGCGGTACGCGCTTACGCGGCGCGCCTCTATGAGACGCCCGAGGCTGCGGGCCAGAGCCAGGATAATGTGCCGGACCCCGACAAAAATCCGATTTGTTATACCTTCGGTTATATCAAGAAAGAGAAGCGCGACAATGAGGAAAAAGTCATTGCTTATGCCGGGGTGGTCAACATCTTTGATGCCCATGTGGTTCTTTTCCCCGTACATTCTATGACCGGGCCGGTATGGGTGAGTACCTTGGCCCGTCTGCGTGATGCCGGCTTTACGGTTAATGGGGTACCGGCAAAGTGGGATGCGGATAACGTCCTGTTGACTTGGAATCGAACAGACCCACTTAACCTCGGTTGGTTGATGGTGAAAGTTGCGGGGCAAATTCGTATAACCGCGCCGGTTGCATGGGCAAAGGATGACCGATGGACGGCGGTGCAGCACCGGATCGCCGTGGTCCAGGATGCGCTCTTCAGCCAGGTGGTCAACAGCAATTTGGAAGTGCGCACCTCGGTCTCAATTAAGCCGGATACCGGTGCCGCTGAAGAAGGTGCTCTGTTTACCTACGAGGCGCTTCCGCGTGCCACATTCCTCACAACAGAGGTTGTGTTGGATGATTACCGTGAGGTCTTCCCCGCTGATAAATGTGCCAGTGGGACAACGGATAAGGGAAATCCTCTCCCACGGGGTAAATGGGAAGGTCCCCTTGATGTGGTCAAAGCCGGCTTGCGGATGATGGAGTGGCTGGGTGTAGGCGGTATGGGCACCCGCGGTTTTGGCCGGATCGCCATTGTCGGTGAACCTCTGGAAGAAGAATATAGCAGGGAGGGGCAATCATGAGCAATGGCATACACCTTAATCTGGACCGGCTGGCGGCTTGGCACGCTCAAGAAATTATCCGTCGTACACGGGACAAAAAAGCAAATGAAGTAGACAACACCATCACCAAAGCCTTGGGCGTGCTTCAGGAAAATGGCATCTATGCTTGTTTTATCTATCTCCTGGCAAAAGAAGGGGATAATGGCCGAGTGGTGGCTGATGAGATGCTAAGTCTGCTGGAAGGCTTGGGTTTTGGCTGGAATAAGCCGTCAAGTGACGACGTTGAAGAAATACTGAAACATATCACCGAAAAAGTAACGGTGGACTTAGAGCGCTTGCTGCTAGCTAAAGAGACATTGGAGCAGATGTTGATTTACGCCCGTTATGGAGCCAAAGCGCGGGGCTGAAGGAGGAGCGATGCGTTGGCAGGCCTATGAGGTGATTCTCCGCTTGCGCTCCCCATTACACAGTGGTTGGCGCAAAGTAGGTAATTTACAGATGACCCGGCCCTACGTTACGGGACGGATGCTGTGGGGCGCGCTCACAATGCGATTAACCCGTAACCAAACCTCTGGTCCTGCCACAGATTCCAGTAAGTACCGGCAAGTGGGTGAAAAAGTCCATGACACTTTGGCCTTCACCTATTTTTATCCTACTTTGCGGCAGGATAACTCATATTTGACTTATTGGCCCTGGGAGGAAGGCGCCCGCTTTCGTCATCGATTTATAGGGAGTTATGCAAGCACATCTTTAGAACCCCAAGGGCGGAGCGCCGCCGAAGGCAGTCTGCATGAGGTAGAGTTTATCGCCCCACGAACGAAGGATACAGGGGAACAAGTGTACTTGAAGGGGTACATTTTCCAACGAACCGACTGCCCCCTGGATTGGCGTAGGGCATTAAGTATGTTGCAACTTGGCGGGGAACGTGGATACGGTTGGGGGCTGGTCAGCCTCGAAAGCGAACCCGTAGAGGTAAAGGATGGCAAGCTTTTCGGTGGTATAGCCTTTTTTGATGGCTCCGGAAAGCGTCCTCACATCATCGTCCCGGCCCAGAAATGCTTGCTGGCTCATACGAAAGCGGTGGTGAGCCTCCCCGTGAAGGGAGAAATCGAACCTCTTGTGGGCCGTGAATGGCGCTCAATTGATCCGAATCGGCCCTATGCGGGCCAGTATGTTGTGTTTAACGACATTTGCTACATACCGGGCACCCAGGTGCAACAGGAAAGCACATTTCAAATTTTACATTATGGCCTCTGGGAAAGATTAAGGAAAGATAAGTTGGCTCACGCAAGATAATTTGGCTCACGTTTCTCTATCGAGGCTGAAGTGCCCGGGGAGGGACTCGAACCCCCACGGCCGCGAGGCCACGTGATTTTGAGTCACGCGCGTCTACCAGTTCCGCCACCCGGGCAAACTCGCCTGACTAAACCCCGCTGCCCGGCCTTCGGTTTCGCAAAAAAGCATCCTTTCCGTGTGGTAAGGCGCGTCGGGCCAGGGCAAGCACGGAGACTGGAGCCGAAACAGAAAAGGAGGGCCATGCGCCCGGTCGTTGAAAAAAGGCGGCTCTCTGCCTTTTCGGGGATACTGGCTCCTTCAGGGGGCAGAAAAGTGCGCCTCGGATATAAAAACGACGGACGTGCTGCAACGCGATCCGTATTGCACGGGCGGTTGGCCCTACGAGGAGCTTTCGGCCGGGTCAGAAGCCGGCGGGATGTCGGGAGGGTGCCGGTGGCGGGCCTCTTCGAGCAGGGCGATCACTTCTTCGTCACTGATCGGGCGGAAGTCCTCGTACCATTGGCCGACGGCCACGAAGTCTTCGGGCATAGCCACGCACACCAGGTCATCCACTTCGGGCTCCAGGGCTTCGGCCGTCTCTGGAGCGCACACGCCGGCGGCCAGCACGATACGCCGGGGTTGTTGGCGACGCAACGCACGGACGGCCGCCAGCGCGGTGGCACCGGTCGCCAGCCCATCGTCCACTACGATCACGGTACGCCCGTGTACGTCCGGCATGGGCTGGTCGCCCCGGTAGCAGCGAATGCGGCGCGCCAGCTCCTGCTGGGCCTGTTCGACCAGTCGGTGCGCTTGTTCCTTTGAGATCCCCAGCATCCGGAGAGCATACGGATAGAAGAAGACAACCCCGTCGGGCGCCACGGCGCCAATGGCCAGTTCCGGCTGCTGGGGCGCGCCAATTTTTCGCGCCACGATCACGTCGAGCGGCACCTGCAGCGCACGGGCGATTTCTGCCGCGACCACTACGCCACCACGCGGCAAGCCCAGCACGAGCGGCCGCTCGGCCCGGTAGGGCCGCAGCAGGCGGGCCAGTTGCCGACCAGCGTCGCGGCGATCCTGAAAGCGAACAAAAGTTGCCATAACTGGCGTAAGAAGGCCGCTCTTTCAGGGACAATGTACAACCTCTGGCAAGATGGGACAAAACGCGCCGACCTGGTTCCGGGAGCTCGACCATACCGCCGACACAGGCATCGAGGTCTGGGCTCCGTCGCTTCCCGAACTCTTTGAGCGGGCAGCCTGGGGACTGTTTGCTCTTCTCACCGACCCTGAGACGGTGCGGCCTCGCGAGGCAATGGCCTTTGCGTTGGAGGCGCCCGATGTGCAGGCGCTGTTGGTACGCTGGCTTTCCGAATTAAACTATTATCATATCACAAGACGCTGGGTTTTTTCACGTTTCGACATCCAGCAGCTCAATGAGCGACAGTTGCAGGCTCAGGCCTGGGGCGAGCCCATTGATCCTGATCGACATACAATCTACACCGAAGTAAAGGCCGTCACGTATCACGGGCTTCAACTGGAACGTCGGGACGGGCAGTGGTATGCCCGCATTATTTTCGATCTGTAGTCCGAGAAACTGTAGGGGAACGCTCAGCTTCCTGTATTGCCGTAGATGGAGCGAACCATGGAAGTGAAGATTTTTACCACCGGCGGCACCATCGACAAGGTGTACTTCGATGCAAAAAGCGCCTATGAAGTGGGCGATCCTCAGATTGTGGATATTCTCCGTGAGGCAAACGTCACGATCGACTGGGAGCTGGAGACGCTTTTTCGAAAAGACAGCCTGGAGCTGACCGAAGCAGATCGAGCGCTTATCGTGGAAAAGGTGCGGCAGGAGGCGTGCCCGCGCATTTTGATCACGCACGGGACCGACACCATGATCGAAACGGCGAAGGCGTTGCAGGGTATTCCGGGCAAAACGATCGTACTAGTGGGCTCGCTGAGTCCGGCTCGTTTCAAAAGCAGCGATGCGGCCTTCAATGTTGGTTTTGCGCTGGCGGCCGTGCAGACGCTGCCCCCGGCCGTGTACATTGCCATGAATGGCCGTATCTTTCACCCAGATCGGGTGCGCAAAAATCGGGAAGCGAATTGTTTTGAACCGATCTGACGGACACGGGCCGTCAGACGGCAACGCTCAGGAGGCATCGCAATGGCCCGTGCGTCGGATATTCCTGCGCAACTGGTAGCTCGGGCACGGCAGGGTGAAGTCGAGGCCCGAAATCTGCTATTGCGTCGGCTGGAGCCGGTGCTGCGCGCCTTCTTTTTCAAGCGTCTGGGAGACATCCCGGAGATTGATGATCTGGTTCAGAATACGCTACTTCGGGTGCACAGCGGACTCTCAGATCTGAAGGATGATGCCCGACTCAAAGCGTTTGCCATGAAAGCGGCTCTGTTTGAGCTGCAGGATTTTTATCGGGGGCGGTATCATGCGCGGGAGTCGCTTTATGATCCGGAGCAGCCACCGCTGGTGGTGCAGGAGGGTGGGGCGCAGGAGCTACCTTTCGACCTGGAGCGTGCCCTGCAGGCGCTTACGCCACGTGCCCGCCGCATTCTGGAGCTGCGGGCTTATGGCTATCGCTATCAGGAGATTGCGCGCATGCTGGGAACAACGGAAGGGGCTGTCAAAATGCAGGTCAAGCGGGCTTTTGAAAAGCTACGCCAGCTTTTGAGCTGCTGGTTGCTGTAGCCCTGTTACCTGGGAAACGCATTGGGCGGCTTTAGTAGAAAGCCCCTCAGGAATCAGCCGGTTAGGGGAAAACGAAGATGGCCGCTAATTTCAACGCATTGCCTTTCTGGGAGGCGCTGACGCCGGAAGAGCGGGAAGCGCTGCAGGCTTTGTTGGAGCAAGATCCGAGGCTGGCGCGGGCGCTGATGCACTGGGAGGCACTACAGGCCTATCTGCGAACGCAACTGGAGATGGCCGTGCCCGATCGGCGGCTGCTTGTGCTCTATGCATTGGCGCGTAGCGGCCGGGCGATGTTGCTGACGCCGGCGGAGCAGGACGAACTGGAGCGGGCGCGTCCGGCGTTGGAGCGGGCATTGCAAGCGTTGCCGGCCCTGGAGGCAGTGATCGCCGATATTACCTCGGCCTGTGTCGACTTTGAGGAGGCCTGGGCTGTACACTTTGCAGCCAGACGGCACAGGCATCGGGCTGCCGAACGGCGGTCGCGTCCGTTGCGGCGTCGTCCAGTCTATCGCTGGGTGGTTCGGCTGACGTTGGGGGGAGTAGTGTTGGCGCTGGCCGGTATTCTCTGGTGGCAGCAGGTGGGCCAGCGTGTTGAATGGCGTGTGGCAGCGGGAGCGTCGGCGGTGCGCACGCTGGCTGATGGTTCCATCGTCCGCCTGGTGGGGCCGGCTGTGCTGCGCTATGCGGAGCGCTTTGACCGACGGCTGGAGCTTGAAGGGCAGGCGTATCTGGAGGTACAGGCCAACACAAGCCCCTTTGTCGTCGAAACGCCGGAAGCTATTGTCACGGTACTGGGCACCCGTTTTGGAGTGCGGAGCACGGGCGGGCAGACCGAAGTGGTGCTGGTAGAAGGACGGGTGGCGCTCAATGGCCGTGGACGTGCTGAGACGCCGGTCATGTTAGCACCGGGACAGCGAAGCCGTGTGATGGCTGGACAGGCTCCAGAACCGCCCGTTCCGGTTCGAATGCCGGAGGCCCTGGCGTGGACGGGCCTGCATATCTTCAACGGAATGCCGCTGGGTGAAATTGCCCGCTACCTTTCGAGCTTCTACCACGTTCCGATCCGGGTGGATACTACGCTGGCAGTCGAGCCGATTGTTGGAACGTTTGCGCAGGATCAACCACTGCCCGAAATCCTACAGGCGCTGGCGGCTACGCTGGATGCCCGGGTAGCGCGATCCCCGGAAGGGTACCATCTGCTGCCTCGCCGCTGACGGTTGCTGGACAACTCCCGATCCTTCTGGGCGTAAGATAAGCGCGTTCCCCCACGACGCCTGGAGGATCCTTGCATGTCGCTCCTGACTTGGAAACGAAGCCGTTTGTGTTGGAGATGGAGCCTGCTGGGCTTGCTGATAGGATTCGGCATGGTATCTCCGGTACGCGCTCAGCGTGCTGCGATAGAGATTGAGGTGCGGGAGGTGCCGCTGGCGGAAGTTCTGCGTCAGTTGGAGACCCAGGCCGGCATTCGGCTGATCTATGCGCAACGGCTGGTTGCCCATCAGCGTAGCACCTGCCACTACCGGGGCAACCGTGTGGAGGAAGCGTTGGCCTGCATATTGGAGGGGACAAGCCTACGGGCTCGGCGGCTCCGCGAAGACCAGTACGTGCTGGTGGCAACGCGTTCGGGCCGGCGGAGCTGGGGGCCATCAACCGGATTGCTTTCTGGCTTTGTGCTCGACGCACAGACCGGCGAAGTGTTGCCCGGGGCCCATATTTATCTGCCGGACCTGCGGCGAGGTACCATTACAAATGCTGCGGGCTATTTCGCCCTGCCAGCTCTTGCCCGTGCTTTTTACCGTGTGCGCGTCTCTTATCTGGGCTATGCTACCCTCGACACAGTACTCTGGGCCGGTGGTGAACCGCAGACGCTCTGGTTGCAACCGGTCACGCTGGGCATCGGCGTGGTGCGCATCGACGCCAGCCGACTGCCGCTGGAGGAGCAGGCAACAACGGCCGGGACGATCTCCCTACCTGCTACCTATCTGGAACGACTGCCATCGTTCCCTGGGGAGCAGGATCTGTTTCAGGTGCTCCAGTGGCTGCCCGGGGTGCAACGTTCCGGTGAAGTCAGCGGTGGACTGCTGGTGCAGGGAGGGGCGCCTGACCAGAATCTCTATCTGCTGGATGGCGCGCCGGTCTATCACCCCTGGCATGCCTTCAGTTTGATTTCTACTTTCCAGACCGAGACCTTCAAAGGGATTCGGTTCTATCAGGGGGCCTTCCCGGCCGAGTATGGCGGGCGCCTCAGTGCTGTGTTGGAGGCCGAAATGCGGGATGGGAACCTGGAACGTCCGCGTACCCTGCTGGGGGTCAGTCCGCTCAGTGCACGTTTCGTTGTCGAAAGCCCGATCACGTCGATCAGCTCGTTCATGCTTGCGGGGCGGCGTTCCTACCTGGATCAGCTTATCGGGCGTGAGCATCCGGTTGAAGACGAAAATGGCCGCCGTGACACGCTACGCACTGGTTACTATTTCTACGATCTCAGTGCCAAGCTGGCCTATCGGCCCAGTGTGCGCCATCGTCTTTCGCTCAGCTACTACGAAGGTGGAGACGACCTGGATCTGCGCCTGCCGTTTGATTTTTCCCTGGACTTTTCATCATGGCTGCGGCCGGCTGATCTGTTTTTCGAAGTGGACCAGCGCTGGGGCAATCGATTACTCAGCCTGCGCTACCAGTATCTACCTACCCGGCGCTTTTTCGTGAGTACAGTAGCCTATGCCTCTGGCTATCGGGCACGCGAGGCCTTCTTTGTGAAGCCCACCGGTAGTGCAGCGGTTGCCTCAAACTACACGGTGCGGTTGGAGGACGTGGGACTTTGGGTAGAGGCCAATCATTACGCCGCGCTGGTGCATGAAACCCAAGTGGGCCTGCAGCTCGTGCACCGTAGCTTTCAGAGCACCCTGGATGCTTGGGTGCAGCGAGCACCGGCAGCTATCGATACGCTGGTACAACAGAGTCGTCAGCAGGCCCTGGAAACCACGCTGTATGCGCAGCACGTGTGGCGCCCCACCACCCGCTGGGAGGCACAGGTAGGCTTGCGCCTCAGCAGGTTTGATGCGTTGCCGGTGGAGCTGGAGCCGCGGCTGTCTATGCGGTACAGCCTGAGTCCCGACCAGGTACTGCTGCGCGTAAGTGTCGGGCGGTATGTGCAGTACCTGCATCAACTGCGGGATCGATACTCGTATCTGTACGATGTGGTCTCAACGCGCTGGATACCGGCAGGATCAGAGGTGCGGCCGGCTGTTGCCTGGCAGGGAGCCGCTGAACTGGAAGCGCGGCCTCGCCCATGGTTGACGCTACGGACACAGCTCTACTATCGCCGAATGCGCTCCACGCTACTACCGCAGGATGTATATCAGGCTAAAGACGGGTTGGAAGGGCCGGGCATTGAGACTGGCGTGCTCTTGGGACAGTACATACCGGCCCGTGCCCGGAGTTTTGGCGTCGAAGTGCTGATGCGGGTGGATCGCGATCCCTGGCAATTCTGGATGAGCTACCGCGGCGGACGTTCCCTGAACCGAGCACTCGGAGAGCGACGTGACCGACCCGCTCGATTCGATGTTCCCCGAAGTCTGAATGCTTTCGTGCGCTATACCCATCCCCGCTGGGAGGTAATGCTGGCCGCTGAGCTGCGCAGTGGCTATCCGATCACGGTGCCTGTGGCTCGCTACGAACTGAGCGATCCGCTGGAGCCGGAGCCTGTGGTTTATCTTTACCGGCCCGACATTAACAATGGCCGGTTGCCCCCTTACTGGCGCATTGATGCGCGGTGGGCTTATCGTTTTGGCTGGTTGGGCGCGCGTTGGCAGGTCGAACTGTACCTGTATAACCTTTTGAATCACCGAAACGTGATAGATCGCCGCTACGAGCCGACCTTGACGGGCGTTCGGATCATTGATCGACGAGGGGTGCCCCTACTTCCTTTGCTGGAACTCCAGATGGAGCTATGAAAAAGCGTTTCGGGCTGCTTTTGCTGGCTGTATGGCTGGGAGCCTGCGACACGGTGGTGCCCGGCAGTGAGCCTGTACTGGTGGTCGAGGCGTTTTTGCAGACCGGTGCCCCTCCACCGACCATCCGGCTTCGCCAGACCGGTCCACTGGCCGGCCCTTATGATTCGGGAGGCGCACAGGCGGTTACGGATGCCCGGGTGATGCTACAGCTCGATACATTACTGGTGCCGTATCACCCCGATCCGGCAATGCCTGGCTTTTATCGCCCGGCAAACACTGAGCTATTGTTGGCACCGCAGACCGCCTTTGTGCTGGAAATCCAGTGGCGTGGTCGGCTGATCCGGGCGCGCGACGTGCTGCCGCCTTTGATCCGGATCGATAGCGTACAGCTCGCGTTTCCAGAGAATCCGGTGCCGGCTGTTTTGCTCGATTCGCTGGTGCTCAATGACTCCCTGGCTATTGGAGGGCGTGAAGGATACCTGTATCCCGTGGAGGTAACGCTCTGGTGGCGGGCACTGGACGATCCAGACAGCAGCTACTGGGTGCGGCCGCATCTGCAACCGGAGGTGCCCTTTTCTTCAGTGGTAGTCGATCTGTTTCTGCGCACCGAGCAGGTGCTGCTGGAGCAGCAAAGTGCGCAGGATGGAAAGGGACGGCGGTACTGGATCGGTGTCTATGCAGTGCCCGTCGATTCGGCGCGGGCACCGATGCCCATTCACACCTTACGGGTGGCGTTGCTACGAAGCGGACGGGCTTACGCTCGGTTTGCTGCCACCCGCGAGTCACCAGAACGCCGAGAGCCGGTTTCGAACGTAGAAGGAGGGCTGGGGATCGTGGCCGGCATTGCGCTGGACTCGCTCCGACTGACAGTAGGATCATGAGCCGAGCCCGAACGTTGCGGGCGGCTGCACCGCCCATCTTTCGTGAAGGAACGGTAACACGTGTCGTGGCCCAGACACGGGATCCGGAACGTGTATCGATCTTTGTGGACGGCACATTCTGGATGGGCGTGCATCGTGAGGTATTGCGTGCGCATCCGGTTGAAGAAGGGCAGGTGCTCCCGGTGGCCATGCAGCAGGCGCTCTACCGGGCCGAACTGGAGCAGCAGGCGCGGACAGTAGCCTTACACTATCTGGCACATCGACCGCGAACAGTCCACGAGGTACGCCGACGCCTGGAGCGGGCTGGCTTTCCAGAGGAGGTGATTGACCAGGTGGTCGTCGAGCTGGAAGTGCAGGGATTTCTGGACGATCGGGCCTATGCCCAGGCGTATGTGCAGGAACGTTTGACAGCACGTGGCTATGGGCCACAACGCCTACGGGCCGAACTACGTCGGCGTGGCGTGTCTTCAGACATTATAGCAGCGGCGCTGGCAGCGACGCAGGCGGAGGTTGACCTGTTGGCGGTGGCTCGTCCACTGGCCAGGCGACGCTGGAAACTGTTGTGCCAGACCGAGCCCGACCGCAGAAAACGTCGGCAGAAGCTACTTGCCTTTTTGCAACGACGAGGATTTTCTCCCGAAATTGCGTATACGTTGCTTCGTGAACTGGATTGATCAATGCTACGACCGGAATCCGAAGCACCCCTTGATCAGGCAGCGCCCGTTTCAGCCTGGCAATATCTGAGCCGCCACTGGGTGGGACGGCTGGTGGTCGGGCTTTTGGCGCTGGGTGGGTTGGTCTGGGTAATCGGATACTTTACCAACCTGGTGGTCTATCTGACCGTTGGATTGGTGCTGGCGTATCTGCTGCGTCCGGTAGTGGATCGCTGGCAACGATGGGGGCTTGGACGCGTGCCGGCCATTCTGTTGACGCTGGCACTGGTAACTGGTTTGATCAGTTTGGCTTTTACCTCACTGGTACCGTTTCTGGCACACCAGCTTGCCGAGCTGTCGCGGTTGATCTCACTCGAAGCACTACAGGGCGCCATTACGCAGTTCGAACAATGGTTGATCCGTTTTTTTCCCATGCAGCCAGGTACCTTAATGAATGCCCTGCAACAAGGCTTTGAGACGCTGATTCGCGAGCGACAGCTGGCCAGCACAATAGGATCGGTACTGGATCTGTTTGCCAATCTGTTTTATGCCGTACTGGTCATTCCCTTTGTAACCTTTTTTGCGCTTAAAGATGGATCGCGGCTGCGGCGTTCGCTGCTTCGGCTGGTGCCCAATCGTTACTTTGAGCTGACCCTGGCGGTGCTGGACAAGCTGGGTGCCAACGTCGGCCGCTATTTCCGGGCGCTCTTGCTGCAGAGCCTGTCGGTAGCCACACTGGCCAGTGTGCTGTTGGCTCTGGTCGGGTTGCGGTTTGCCGTGGCGGTGGGGCTTTTCACCGGTATTGCCAACACCATTCCGTATTTTGGACCGCTGATGGGTTTTCTGGCTGGAACGCTGGTAGGCATTGCTCAGACCGGCGACTTCTCCATGGTGCCAGAGGTGCTCATTGCGATGGGATTGACGCAGATAGCGGACAACGTACTCTTTCAGCCACTGATCTTTTCGCGGGCGGCGCGGGCTCACCCGCTCGTTATCCTGTTCGCCGTACTGGTGGGCGCCCAGTTGGCCGGTATTGTAGGGATGTTGCTGGCCATTCCTATTCTGACGATCATCCGGGTGGCGGTTGAGCAGATCCGATGGGGGGTGCGTAACTATCGTATTCTAAATGCCTCAGCTCGATGAACAGACGGCGCCTGGCAGGATCGGATCTTGTGCTGGCGGTGAGCGGGCTGATCGGATTGGTGCTGGGGATGTGGCTATTGCCCCGGCAGCATCCTGATGTGGCCCTGCGCCGTATGCTCTCGGCCGAGGCTGCTCGGCGTCGTGCCCTGACATTTCTGGAACACCGGGGATACCAGGTCGACACGAGTGCGGTGGTTGTGGTGCTGCGACGAACCACCGCGCTGTTGGACGCCTGGCAGGAGCATTGGGGACGTCGTGAGCTGGTGCGTCGGTTGAAGGCGATGCCCTGGTTGCCGGCCTATCGCTGGATAGTATATCGGCCCGACGAAGCAAATGGGATGCGGTGGCAGGTAGTACTTGCCGGAGACGGAACGATCTGGGCCTTTCAGGGGCCGAATGCAGCAGGCGAAGATCCGGCCGCACGGGCGGCGGTCGGTCTCGGAACAGATGGCTTTGATCCCCAAGAACCATGGGGTGCGTTGCCGGGCGCCTCCGACACGCTGGCTACGGCATCGTTCGGGCGGGCCGGTCCAGCTACCGCCGTTGCTCTGGCGCGCTATCACCTGCAGCAGACGATAGGTTCTGTGTTATCCCTGGAGCCAGACTCCGTTGGATTGCAAGCCGCGCCGGGACGGTCGCAGCAGGTTGTGGTACACTTCCGCGGCCGGGCGCTAACAGGCGATTCGGTGACGGTACAGGTAGTGGCCGCAGCTACCGGTCAGTTACGCTTGCTGGAGGTACAATGGGCGTCAGTACCCCTGCGGGAGGTGGATCCTTTCAGCGAAGGTCCACCACGGCATAGGGATGGAAAATTTTCGGTACATGAGATACAGGGCGGGCTGGCGGCATTGTGCTACGTGTTGCTTGGTCTCTGGCTGCTGTTGGTGTTTCTACAGCGGTTGCAACGCCGCTTGATTGATACGCAGGGACCCCTCCGAGATGCCGTGCTGGGGGGATTGGCCTTTACGATCGCTACGCTGGCAGCCGCCTTACCGGGCATCATGATACAGATCGCCAATCCCTGGCTTAGGGGGATGATTTTTCTGGTCTCAATGCTGGTGGTGGGAGTATTTGGCGTCGTCGCTGTGTTTGTGGCGGGGAGTGCGTCCGACGCGCTGGCGCGGGACCGGTGGCCGGAGAAATTGACTGTGCTGGCTTTGTTGCGCGGTGGACAGGTGCGCAACGTTGTTGTCGGAGCGGCCTTGCTGCGTGGATTGGCGTTGGGGGGACTGCTGCTGGGGGCAACGGCTACACTGCTCTGGTTCTGGCCTCGGGTAGGCTTGCGCCTGGAAGCCAATGCCTGGATGTTTCCGTGGCCCGGAATCCAGGCGCTCGTATGGATGGGATCTTCCATATGGCTGGGCATGCTGCTAACCTATGTATTGCTGGCCGTAGGAGCCCGGCTTTCCCGGCAGGGGCCGAGCTGGGTGGTGGGCATGCTGGCCCTGCTCCTGGTGCTGATCGGCGTCAGCGCAGTCGATCTTAGTGAGGTTGGGATAGAGCTGGTTGTGCATGCGCTGTGGGGTATGGTGCTGGGTTGGGCCTGCTGGCGCTACGAACCGGTCAGCAGCGGAGTGGGGGCCGTAACTGCCTGGCTGTTGTGGTACAGTGTGCCGGGCTGGCCGATGCCGGGTGGGCCTCTGGGTGTGGATACCTGGATTGTGCTGGGGATGCTGGGAGCGGTGGGTGCGCTGGGCGGTGTCGGGCTTCGCAGTCGCCGCTCTGCAAACGAACTGCCCCGTTATATTCCTGCCTACTTGCAGGAGCTGGCCCGACAGGAGCGGTTGGAGCGGGAGCTGGAAATTGCCCGTCAGGCACAGGCTTCGCTACTGCCCCAGGCGCTTCCTGAAGTTCCGGGTATCGCCATGGCGGCTCTCTGCCAGCCCGCCTACGAGGTAGGCGGGGACTACTACGACGTATTTGCGCTACCGGACGGGCGGTTGGCCATTGTGGTTGGTGACGTAAGCGGCAAGGGAATTCAGGCCGCCTTCTTTATGACACTCATCAAGGGACACGTCCGGGCGCTCAGTATGCTGGTGCAGGAGCCTGTGGAGTTACTCTGTTACCTGAATCAGCTTTTCCGGGCACAGGCACCCCGCGGCGTGTTTGTCACCATGGTTTACGGCCTGCTGGATCCCGCGCGACGCACCTTAACACTGGCACGGGCCGGACATCCACCGGTGCTCTATTACCGGGCCTGTGAGAGGCGGGTACAGGAGCTTCGGCCTTCGGGAATGGGGATCGGGCTGGCCGATGCCGAACCGTTTGCGGCCTCTTTGGCAGCGTGCACGCTGCATCTGGAAACAGGCGACCGCGTGTTATTCTATACCGACGGTCTTACCGAAAGGATCGTTTCAACAGCGAGGCGCTGGGGGATCGAACAACTGCGACAGTGGTTGCGCGATCACAGCCTCGAAGAGCGCTCGCCCGAAGCAGCACTTGCCTCGTTACAGGATCTGCTGCAGGGCCTTACCCGTACGAGCGCGCCAACCGATGATCTGACCGCCATTTTACTGGAAGTGAAAGACGCAGAGGCATGATGCAAAAGGCTGAGCGTTCGCTACAGGCTGCCCTGGACTGGGTGCGACCAAGGCTACATGAAACGCCCGAGGTAGCCCTGATTCTGGGATCCGGGCTGGGCGCACTGGCCGAATCGGTGACGCAGGCCCTTGAAGTGCCCGTTCGGAAGATTCCCGGATATCCACCCCCGAGCGTATCCGGCCATGCCGGACGTCTGGTATTTGGCCGACTGGAAGGCTGTCGGGTGGTGGTGCTTCAGGGACGCCTGCATTGCTACGAGGGCTATTCCGCACAGACGGTTACGTTGCCTGTGCGGCTCGTTCATGCGCTGGGTGCGCGTCGGTTGATCGTGACAAATGCAGCCGGAGGCCTGAATCCCCATTTTCGGCCTGGTACGCTTATGTTTATCGTCGATCATATCAATGCGGCCTTTCACAGTCCGCTGGTGGGGCGGATCGACGGCCTGCGGCCGCTGATGCGCGGTGTGCCGGATATGAGCAGGCCCTACGACCGAGATTGGCTGGAGGAGGCCGAAGCCGTTGCGTTACGTCAGGGCATCCCAACGCAGCGGGGAGTCTATCTGTGGACGCTGGGGCCCAGCTATGAGACCAAAGCTGAAATCCGCATGTACCGTCGCATGGGAGCCGATGCGGTCGGGATGAGCACGGTGCCCGAAGTACTTGAAGCCTGCCGGCTGGGGATGAAGGTGCTGGGTATCTCTACCATTACCAATATGGCAGCCGGCTTGCAGGCTGGTCCCCTTACGCACGAAGAAGTGTTGAAGGTGGGGCGGCAGGTACGAGACCACCTGGAACAATTGATACGTGGCCTCTTGCGTCAACAATCTGCAAAGAAATTTCAGAATTGACAGATGAACCCATAAAAAATCAGGAGAGGCATTGAGTTTCTGAAGATTTGTTTGCATATTTAAGGCCGATCGCTGCTGCCGTCAGGTAGCAGCGCGGAATGAGTGATGTATGTATGTCTGTGAAGCAGCGAAGGGACGTTCATGAGCTACGAACAGCACACTGACTACGGGTACGAAGGAGCGCCTTCGGGTAGTTCGTACACCGACATGCAGGAACAGCGCGCTCCCCAGGACGGCAGGTATCGGGAAGAGGTGTACTCCAAGCGCGTACCGGCGGGTAAGCGTACGTACTTTTTTGATGTGAAGCCGACGCGCTCCGGGGATGACTATTTTATCACGATTACCGAGAGCAAGCGTGTCGGCGACAATCGCTACGAGAAGCACAAAATCTTCCTTTACAAGGAGGATTTTGGGAAGTTCATTGCCGCCATTCACGAAGTCGTGCAGCATATTCGGGAGGAATATCTGCCGGACTACGACTTCAAAGATCTGCCGGAGCTGCCGCTGGCGCCGCGGCGTTCGCAGGATAACGAGGCGTCCCAATGAGATTGTTGTAAGCGCAAAATATTCTTAAAAAAGCCGGCATTGCCGGCTTTTTGTTTTAATGACCAAGATGCACAGATGATGGAGCTGCTTCCTATTGTCCCTTACGACAAGTGGGCTGAACGTCTTTCAGTATGCTGGGCGCGAAGTGGTACGTTTGACCCAGAGATCGCGCAGGCTGTGCAGGAAATTCTGGTGCAGGTGCAGCAGCGGGGGGATGCAGCGTTGCTGGAGCTGACGGAACGGTTTGATGGGGTGCGGCCGGATTCGATCCGGGTACCGGAAGCGGAGCTGGAGGCGGCCTATGCCGCCATGGATCCGGAGCTCAAGCAAATTATTGCGGAAGCGGCCGATAATATCCGACGCTTTCATGAGCATCAGCGACGTACGTCTTGGTTCGTCGAGGACGGTGATGGTGTGATCCTGGGGCAACGCATTGTGCCGTTGGAGCGTGTTGGGCTTTATGTGCCGGGGGGGCAGGCCTTTTATCCGTCCAGCCTGCTGATGAATGCCATTCCGGCGCAGGTAGCCGGCGTGGACACCCTGCATCTGGTATCCCCCCCAGGGCCTTCGGGGCGGCCGCATCCCCTGGTGCTGGCTACAGCTCATTACCTGGGCATCCGGCATGTATATGCCGTAGGCGGGGCGCAGGCCGTGGCTGCCCTGGCCTTTGGCACCGAAACCATCCCGCGTGTTGACAAGATCGTGGGACCCGGTAATGCTTACGTAGCCCTGGCCAAGAAAATGGTCTTTGGTCATGTGGATATTGATGCTGTGGCCGGGCCCAGCGAGATTGTTGTGCTGGCCGACGATACGGCTGACCCTGAGTTTGTAGCGGCTGATCTCCTTTCGCAGGCCGAGCATGATGAGCGGGCGTCGGCCGTGCTGGTCACGCCCTATGCCTTGCTGGCCGAGGCCGTTCGGGCGTGTGTGCAACGTATGGTCGTCGAAGCTCCCCGCCGGGCTATCCTGGAAGCGTCGCTGGCCCGCTATGGTGCCTGTATTGTGACCCCTTCGATGACGGAAGCCTGTGCCGTTGTCAACGAACTGGCGCCCGAACATCTGGAGCTTATGGTGCGCGATCCCTGGGAGATCCTGCCTCATATCCGACATGCTGGCGCTATCTTTATGGGACCGTTCTCTACAGAGCCAGTCGGCGATTACTTTGCCGGTCCCAATCATGTATTGCCCACCGGGGGGACGGCCCGTTACGCTTCGGCGCTGAGCGTCGATGACTTTGTTCGGAGCCAATCCATCATCGTATATACAGCGGAACGATTGCGAAAGACGGGGCCCCGCATTATGCGCTTTGCAGAGGCCGAAGAGCTTCCGGCCCATGCGCAGGCCATCGCCGTGCGGCTGGCCCGCCTCTCGGAACAAGCATCGGCTTCTGCCGTGCGTTCGTCTGCGCAAACAGAACAGAAGCGATGATTCCCGAAGTGGATACGTTATCGCAGGCGCTGGCGACTATTCGGCCTGCTGTGCGGCAGGGAAAGCCCTATGCCGTAGGAGCCCCTCCGGAGGCGCCGATCAAACTGAACCAGAATGAAAGCCCCTGGGATCTCCCTGAGCCGCTTAAGCGCGAATTGCTGGAAGAATTTCTGGCGCTTCCCTTTAATCGCTATCCGGCTGAGCATCCAGAACGGTTGCGGCAGGCACTGGCCGACTTTCTGGACTGGACTCCAGAAGGGATAATCGTAGGCAATGGCTCAAACGAGCTGGCCTTCACGGTGGGGCTCGCTGTGATCGATGAAGGTACGTCGGTAGTGCTACCGCGGCCGATGTTCTCGCTCTACGAAATGATCGTACGCTTGCACGGTGGCCGTGTCCACCCTGTACCGCCCCGGGCTGATTTGCATTTTGACGTGGCCGGCTTGCTGGCAGCGATCCGGCAGCAGCAACCCGCCTTGGTGATTCTGACCTCGCCTAATAACCCGACCGGCCGCGCTATGACACTGGCCGACATTGCTGCCGTAGTGGAAGTCGCTCCAGGGTTAGTGCTGATCGATGAGGCGTACGTGGAGTTTGCCGACGGGACGGGGGCCCGGCCTCTGCTGGATCGTTATCCGCACGTATTGCTGCTGCGCACGTTTTCAAAGGCGTTTGGACTGGCCGGTTTACGGTTGGGTTATCTGGTTGGGCATCCGGACGTGGTTCGGGAGCTTTATAAAGCACGTATTCCGTTCATGGTGGATCGGCTGGCCGAGACGGTCGCACTGACGCTGCTACGCAATCTGGAGCTGGTGCAACAACGCATTGCTGAGATCAAAGCGGGTGTGCAATGGCTGTACCGAGAGCTGTCGGCATTGCCCGACGTGGACCCCATTCCCTCGCAGGCCAACTTTGTAATCTTTCGGACACCGCAGGAACCCGGTGCCCTGCTTGCACGTCTGGCGAAGGAAGGGATTCTGATTCGCAACATGAGCGGTTACCCTGAGCTGCAGGGATTTGTGCGGGTCAATGCGGGTCGGGCAGAAGAGAACCGGGCTTTTATGGCCGCGTTGAAGAAGGCGCTTGCCGGCGACGAGACCCTCTGAGCACAGGTCGCGCAGCCGGAGGCTTTGTAGTTATTTTGTGTTAACCGTTTGCGCGTGCGCGATGGAATTGATCCAGGTTGACATTGTCGGGCTTTCGACCAGTCCCACCAGCGGGGGTGCGTATGCGCTGGTCTTAGGTGAAATCGAAGGCAATCGCCGGCTACCCATCATTATTGGAGCATTTGAGGCCCAGGCTATTGCTCTGGAGCTTGAAAAGATTCAGCCGCCGCGTCCGATGACGCATGACCTGTTGCGCGACCTGTTTGAAGCGGTGGGGGCCGAAGTGCTCAGCATTGTGATTGATGAGTTGCGCGACGGGACGTTTTATGCCAAGATTCGTTTTGTGCATAACGGACGCGAGCGACAATTGGATGCCCGGCCAAGTGATGCGGTGGCCCTGGCGGTGCGAGTGGACGCGCCGATCTTTGTAGCGCCTGCCGTAATGGAGGAAGCCGGCATTCCCACCGAAGAGGGTGCCGGCTTTGCGGTGAGTAGTGGAGCGGAGGAAGAAGCCGCGCCCGAACCCCCTATGTCGCGTCTGGAGCGTCTGCAGAAGATGCTGGAAAAGGCCATCGAAGAAGAAGATTACGAACGGGCCGCTCAGTTGCGTGACGAGATTGCCCGCCTGAAAAAAGAGCAGGGCCAGAACTGATACGCACGCCTGTGTTTTGGCAACATAGAAGCGAAGCTTTCCGGTCAGAGTCGCCGTAAAGCTTCGCTTTTTGTGTTTCATGCAAGCCGCGCCGTTTCTCC
>Ga0256839_1001697_pt1 | contig 26195 bp, 26 predicted proteins | sample 354166metaG_FD_185968 | JGI IMG/M metagenome (GOLD analysis project Ga0256839, IMG submission 185968) | Hydrothermal vent microbial communities from Mid Atlantic Ridge, Atlantic Ocean - 354-166 | ecosystem: Environmental > Aquatic > Marine > Hydrothermal vents | place: Atlantic Ocean: Mid... | reverse complement strand
TAATAATATCATGGTTTTGATATTTGAACTTAGAACAGAAACTATTTTTAATTTTTTTACGGTTAGGGTTGCTTAAAACTTGCGTTGTATCATCTTGAGGCGGTTGTGGCTTCACGCGCTAACTGATCGGCTAAGGTATTGCCTAAATTGCCATTATGCCCTTTGACCCAGCACCAATTTACCTGGTATTTTTGGGTTAGCGAGTCTAAAGACTCCCATAGTGATTGATATTTAACGGGGTTGCCAGATTTATGAATCCATTTTTTTTGACGCCAGTGCTGAATTTTTTGTTCAAGCCCTTCCAATAACACGCGAGAGTCGGTAAAAATCGTAATCTGGTCATTTTTTTCAGAAGAATTTTTAAGAACTTTTTCTAACAGTTTTAATCCATTATAGGCGGCGGTTAATTCCATTTCTAAGCTACAGGTGTGATGTTTGGTTCCTGAAATTCTTGATAGCTCATGTAAAGTGGGCGTTGCTTCAAAGAGAACCGCTCCCCAGCCACCAGTACTTTTTTTTTCAAAATAACTGCCGTCGCTGTAAATATGAATCGGAATACTGATACTCATTTTAGCAGTAGGTTTTTTAGGCTTTGCAGATAAACTTGCTCATCCGGCTCGGTTTGATTTTGCTGCGCACTCCATAACGACTCCGCTAGACACTCGATCATGGCATGTTCGGTATCGTGTACATCGCCCAGTTTTTCGCCCAACTGTTGGTAGACTTGCTGTATTCCCACAGGGCGATCCATCGACACTTGTTCTTGTAAGCCCAAGTGCATTCCCATGTGTAAGAAAGGGTTGGTTTCGCCATCTTCGGGTTTGTATTCATTGCCTAAGTGTTTGCCGTTGCTGAGCATATGATGGTATTCAGGGTGCTGTTCGATCACACGGGCAACCATGGTTTCCATCGGGTCCATCGGGAGGCCAAAGCGGGCTTTTTGCCATGTATCGACGTAAAATTGTCTGAGTTTATCTCGTTCGGAAGTGTATAGCATCATAATGTTTACTCGGTGACCTTATTTTTATACTCGCATAAATCATAAATACAGCAAGCGCCACAGCGGGGTTTACGTGCCACGCAAGTATAGCGTCCGTGCAATATCAGTAGGTGGTGTGCAGGAATAAGATACTGTTTTGGAATGACTTTAAGCAACTTTTTCTCAACCTCTAACACACTCTTGCCAACCGCCAGTTTGGTACGGTTGGAGACTCGAAATATGTGGGTGTCTACTGCCATGGTTGGTTGACCATAAGCGGTGTTTAATACCACATTGGCGGTTTTTCGTCCAACACCAGGCAGCGCTTCTAAGGCTTCACGTGTATCGGGAACGATTGAATCATGTTGTTCAACAAGCATTTTACAGGTTTTTATAATATTGGCGGCTTTGGTGTTAAAGAGCCCAATGGTTTTAATGTAGGACTTTAAGCCCTCTTCACCCAGTGCATAAATCGCTTCGGGGGTATTGGCAACGGGAAACAGCTTATCTGTGGCAATATTGACCCCTTTATCGGTCGCTTGTGCCGATAAGATGACCGCAATTAGTAACTCAAAGGTACTGCTGTAATGTAACTCGGTTTCAGGGTTGGGGATCGCTTCACTGAGTCGTTCAAAAATGGCTAGACGCTTTTGGTTATTCATGGTGTTTAATTTGTCACCTCTGTTTTTGGGGAGACCTGAACGGGAATGCCTAAGGCATTCTGTTGTTTGTTCTGTTTTTTAAGATCCATCGCATTTTTAAGCGCAATCAGTAACCCTAAACCGATAAAGGCACCGGGAGGTAGAATCGCCAAGAGAACCCCTTGGTAGTCGTCACTAAAGTGGATCGTCCAGTTGAGCGCGATGTCGCCAAAGAGCATGTGAATATGGTCAAACAGTGTGCCGTTGCCAATCATCTCGCGCATGGCACCTAACAACACGAGCACCACCATAAAACCAAGCCCCATAAAAAAGCCATCGACTAAGGCTTTGTCTAGGGTGTTTTTAGACGCGTAGGCTTCAGCACGACCTAAAATGGCGCAGTTGGTCACAATCAGTGGAATAAAAATCCCTAAGATACCGTGCAGTGTGTGGAGGTAAGCGTTCATCAGTAAGTCAATGACGGTAACGGCGGTCGCAATGATGGCGACAAAAACGGGAATACGAATGTCACTTGAAACATGATGACGAATCAGTGAGATCAAACCGTTTGACATTAACAGCACCGTTAAGGTCGCTAACCCTAACGATAAGCCATTGACCACATTATTTGACACAGCAAGCAGTGGGCAAAGTCCTAATAGGGCGACTAAGGCTTGGTTATTTTTCCAGAGGCCGTTGTCCATGATTTTTTGGTACTCTTGCCAGCGTGTTGGCGGGGCATCGGATAATGTAGTGGTTTCAGTGGTGGTTTCTGTGGCGTTACTCATACAGTGACTCTCCTCGTTTCTGAACGAACAGTAGGGCATTTTTAACGGCTGCGATAACCGCTCTTGGGGTGATGGTCGCCCCAGTAAATTGATCAAATTCTCCGCCATCCTTTTTAACCGCCCAACGTGGATCGTTTGCGATGAGTTGATTGTTTTCAGTATGCACTTGGAGTGTGCGACCTTTAAAACTTAAAATCCAATCCGACTTTTGCTCCTCTATTTTATCGCCTAAGCCGGGCGTTTCACGGTGCTCAAGTACTCGAACGCCAGAGAGTGTTCCGTTCGCTAGGACACCAATCAGGAGTGTAATATGGCCACTGTAACCATTACGAGCCGTTGCTTGAAAAATGATGCCTGCTGGATGCTGATCTTGTCTTGCACGATAGATCGTGACAGGTTCTTTACTGCCCAGCAAGGCGAGTGCATTTTTATCCGTAATGATAAGAGTGTCTTCCAGTGGGATATTATTATAGAGAGAGGGGGGCAAGACCTTATTAAAGGTTTTGAGCATCGCTTCACGCTGTTCGTGCGCAATTTGGGGTGCGGTGAGTTGGTATACCATTAATAAGACTACAATGCAGACAAACATAAACAGACTTAACTTATAAGCTGAGCCAAACATCTGTTTAAACAATGGGTTACGAGTTGTTTTTTTAGTTGATTCTAAATCAGTTTTCATTTTTTTCTCCCTCCCCTATCGTGGATGACCATAGACACGAGGTTGTGTGTATTGGTCAATGAGTGGCACGGCAATGTTCATCAATAAAATCGCAAAGGCGATGCCGTCGGGAAAGATGCCCCAAGTACGAATGACATAAACCAACACACCAATGCCTGCGGCAAAAATTAAGCGTCCTTTGGGTGTGGTGCAAGAGGTAACGGGGTCGGTGATAATAAAAAAGGCGGCCAGCATGGTGCCACCAGAGAGCAAGATAAACGAAACAGGAGGGTAGGTATCAGGATCGTAAGTATGAAAGATAAAGGCGATCAGTGCCAAACTACTCAAAAAGCCGACGGGGTATTGCCAGCGAATACTGCGGGTATACAACAACCATAAACCACCGATTAAAAAGGCGACATTGATCCACTCCCAACTGTTTAAATCGACCAGTTGGTGAATCACATGAAATGGGGAGTCGGCATTGATATTGGGTGGTGCTTCAACGGTCTGCGTTAAGGGATGCGCCAAACTTTCAATCACCCCGACCCCTTGTGTTAAATCGGTTTGCAGCTTGCCCAGTGGGGTGGCACTGGTAATCATATCGAGTGAGATGCCCTCAATTTTTCCAGTAAAAATCAGCGAAAAAGCATCACTAAAGGTGATGTAAAAATTGGCGACTTCGGCGGGTAGATTCCACTGGGTCATCTGCACCGGAAAAGAGATTAATAAAAAAGCATAGCCGAGCATTGCGGGGTTAAAGGGGTTGTAACCTAAACCACCATAAAGGTGTTTGCCAAAAATAAGGGCAAATGCCGTACCGGTTACAATAATCCACCAAGGCGCACCGGGTGGTACACAAAAGACCAGAGCCGTGATGGTGATGAGTGCACTCATATCGGTTAAAAACGGACGAACAGGGCGGTTGCGGAGTTTCAGCATGGTGTATTCAACAATCAGCAAGGTGGTGAGCGCCAGTAACCACTGAACCACAATCCCAAAGCCAAAGAGGTAGAGGTGAACCAATAGTGCAGGAAGGACTGCCAATTGCACCTTAAACATTAAGGCTCGTACCGATTGGTTGTTGTGCGCAAACGGAGAAGATTTAGGTGAAATAATAGGGGGGGGAGAATTATTCATTCCGTTTTTTCCTGTTTCGATTGACGCGCTTTGCGTTCAGCCGCCCGTTTTTTAGCCGCTTCCATCGCTTTTTGGCGTTTTGCCTTTGCATCCTCAAGAGGGGGGGCGGTTGCGATATTGGACGGTGGTTGTGGGGTTACCTTTTTTTCTTCGGTCGTAATCGTATCGGTTGTTTTTTGCGCTTGAGTTCGACGCTTGGCTGCTGCTATTACGGCGGCTTTTTTAGCCGATTTTTTGGCAGAATCTCTCGGGTCTTTCGCCGTTGCGACCTTAGAACCTACTTTGGCTGCCGCTTGTTTTTGAGCCGTTTCAATCGCTTTTTGTCGTGCAGAAAGTGGTGGGGATTTCTGTTCATCCGTACCTGAGTGTTCGGTATTTTTATTGGCTTTCGCCGCGGCACGCTTTGCCGCCGCCGCTCGAGCGGCCGCTGCAGCGACACTTGGCTTTTTAGGCGCACTCTTGCCCGGTTCGGCAGTAGGGGAGTGTTTTTTAACCGCCTCTTTTTTCGCCTTTAAGCGTGCTTCACGTTCTTGTTTTTCGCGCTCAATACGCGCTAATCTAAATTCATAACGTTGCTTGGCAAGCTCCGCGGCTTGTTGTTCCGCATGCAACGTTTTAATTTCAGATTTTGCATGACGGTAATACTGCACCAGTGGAATGTGACTGGGGCAAACGTAACTGCAACAGCCACACTCGATGCAGTCAAACACATTGAGTTTTTCAACCTTATCAAATTCATGTGCTTGACTGTGCCAATACAGTTGTTGCGGTAATAAATTCACCGGGCAGGCATCCATGCATTCGCCACAACGAATACACGGCATGGTAAACGTACTGGGTTCGGGTGGGTTGGCTAAAATGCAGTTGGTGGTTTTAATTACCGGTACCTCATTATGCGCCACTTGAAAGCCCATCATTGGCCCGCCCATAATTAGAGGGTATTGAATGGGATTTTTAGGCTGGCCAGCATTGACTAAATCAATGAAAGGCGTGCCTAAAAGGGCATAAGTATTGTAAGGTGTTTGTAGCTCAAAACCTGCAACAGTCACCAGGCGTTGTGTGAGAGGTTCGCCTTGAGTGACCGCTTTAAAAATAGCGGCAAAGGTCGCCACATTAAAGACCAGTAGTCCACTATCAATCGCATGGGTTTTAACGGGCATTTCAATACCTGTTAATTCAAGAACTAACTGTTTTTCTCCCCCCATCGGGTAAACCGCTTCGACAGTTTTTACGGTTATGGGAACGCTTTTTATCTGATTGGCCGCCGTTTGCATCGCTTGAATGGCTTGGGGTTTATTCGATTCAATACCACACACGATCTGTTTCACCCCCAATGCCTGCGCCACAATCTCGGCACCTTGTAAGATAGGCTCTGCTTGCGTTTGCATCAGAACATCATCACAGGTAATAAAGGGCTCGCACTCGGCGCCATTAATAATTAAGGTGTGAATACGATCTTTCTGAGCAGGGATTTTAGCGTAGGTTGGAAACCCCGCACCGCCTAAACCCACAATACCGGCATGAAGTAAAATATCTTTGAGTTTTTGTGGGCTATCGGGCTGTTTCCCTGAAACCTTGAGGGCGTTTTGAAGTGTCGTTTGTTTAAAATCAGGGGCGATGATAATCGCTTGCGTGGTTAAGCCCGAAGGGTGAGGAAACTCCGCTTCAGTAATCGCTTTAATTGTGCCTGACGTGGGCGCATGAAGTGGAACAAAAAATCCTTTTTTGTTCTCTTTAGCCGCTTGGACAAGGCACTGATTCTTTTGCACAGTATCACCAACTTGCACTAACCACTCTATTTTTTGACCACGGGTTGTTTTAATAGGAAGTGTCAGCGTTTCAGCAATGAATGTCTCTTTAATGGGGTGTTGTAAAGAGCGTGATTTATGGTGTTTAGGGTAGATGCCCCCATGAAAACGGTGCAACCAACGTTTTGCCATCGGGTACACGGCCGCAATACCTTGAATAATGGTTCGTGAAAAAGGAGATCGAGTCATCATTGACGTTGCTCCGTGGTTGAGTTTACGTCTAAGTATTGACTGGCCAGAGGTTTTGGTTCAGAGGTTGGTTCTGGCCATTGCCATGTTTCAAGGGTGGTTTCGGGCGCACGCATCTCAATGCAGTCCACAGGGCAAACGGGGGCGCACTTATCACAGCCTGTACACTCCGATTGAATGACGGTATGCATCAGTTTTGTGGCACCAATAATGGCATCGACGGGGCAGGCTTTAATGCACAATACACAGCCAATACAAACGTCTTCATCAATAAAAGCGGTCTCTTTTGGCGTGTGTTCAGCGGCGACACTTTCATCCAGTGCTTTGGGTTCAAGTCCCGTAATCTCTGCAATGGAGAGCATCACCTCATTGCCGCCAGGAATGCATAAGTTGACGTCCGCCTCCCCTTTTGCTAGCGCTTCGGCATAAGGTTTGCAGCCAGGGTAGTTGCACTGACCGCACTGAGTTTGTGGCAGAATCTTATCAATTTGCTCCGCCATCGGGTTACCCTCCACCTTAAAGCGAACAGCGGCATAGCCTAACAGTAAGCCAAACACTAAGGCTAACCCTACAAAAATAACAATCGCAGTTAACACGCTTAATGCACCATTCCACCAAAGCCCATAAAGGCCATGGACATTAGCCCCGCGGTAATGAGCGCAATGGGTGCGCCCTTAAAGGGAGTAGGAATATCTGAGGCATCAATGCGTTCTCGCAATGAAGCGAATAGCACCATTACCAAGGTAAAGCCGACCGCTGCACCAAAGCCAAAAAAGGCGGATTCAATAAAGTTATTGTTTTCCGTGACATTTAAAAGCGCCACCCCCAATACCGCGCAATTGGTGGTAATTAAGGGCAGGTAGATGCCCAGCACTTGATACAGCACGGGGCTGGTTTTATGAATCGCCATCTCGGTAAACCCAACCACCGCCGCAATGGCGATAATAAAGGCGATGGTTTGCAAATACTCCAGCCCAAAAGGCTCAAGTAAGTAGTTATAGATGAGGTAACTTAAAACGGATGAAAGCGTGAGAACAAAGGTGGTCGCAAGCCCCATACCTAGCGCGGCATCGGTTTTTTTAGACACTCCCATAAATGGGCAAAGTCCTAAAAACTTTACCAATACGAAGTTATTGACCAGAACGGTACTAATCAAAATTAAAACGTACTCTTGCATAAGGGAGTCCTAAAAAATCTTTTATTGTCTACTTAACACGCATACCCGGTGTTGCCCCTTCGTCGGGTGACAAAATATACAGATCACTGCCACCTGGCCCTGCTGCTAATACCATGCCTTCGGAGAGGCCAAAACGCATTTTTCGTGGTGCTAGGTTGGCGACCATTACGGTTAACTTTCCAATTAACGCTTCTGGTTCGTAGGCCGATTTAATGCCCGCAAAGACTTGACGTTGTTCGTTGCCAATGTCTAAGGTAAGTTTAAGCAATTTTTTAGCCTCTGGTACGGCTTCGGCATGAACGATTTTGGCAATGCGAAGATCGATTTTGGCAAAGTCATCAATGCTGATTTCAGGCGCAATAGGTTCAAAGGCGGGCGGTTGTTGTTTTGAGTTTACATTACTTTTATTGCGTTTTTTGCCCCCCTCTTTTTTACCATCGGGCACTTTATTGGCATTATTCATGGTGCTGGCGGACGCATCCACCATTTTTTGAATGGCATCTAGCTCTAAGCGCGTTAAGAGTGGTTTAAACTTAGTAATTTCATGATTTAACAGCGGTTGTTTAACATCATTCCAAGCGGTGTTTTCAAGCTTTAAAAAGGCATTGGCTCTCTCGGCGGTCACCGGAAGCACGGGGGTTAAATAACTGATTAATACGCGGAACAGGTTAATCCCCACACTAACGGACTCATGCAGTTCCGCTTCTTTACCTTCCGCTTTTGCTAAGACCCAAGGCGCCGTTTCTGCGATGTACTCATTGGCTTTATCGGCGAGCGCCATGATTTCTCGCATGGCATGACCGTAATCTCGACTTTCATACAGTGCGGCAATCGCTTCGGACTGATCGGCAAAGTGTTGATATAACGCCGAGGCCTCAGTTGACCATTCCGCACTCAGTTTGCTGTCAAACTTTTTGACCACAAACCCGGCACAGCGACTGGCAATGTTAATTACTTTACCCACCAAGTCTGAATTGACGCGTTGGGCAAAATCTTCAAGGTTTAGATCAATGTCATCAATACGGCTGGTCAGCTTGGCGGCATAGTAGTAGCGTAAGTATTCAGGGTTTAAGTGCTCTAAATAGGTTTTGGCCATAATAAAGGTGCCACGAGATTTGGACATTTTTTGACCGTCTACGGTTAAAAAACCGTGGGCAAAAATCCCACTGGGCTTACGATAGCCCGCGCCCGTTAGCATCGCAGGCCAGAACAGCGCGTGGAAGTTAATAATGTCTTTGCCAATAAAGTGATACAGCTCGGTGGTTGAATCCTCTTTCCAGTACTCATCAAAGTTTACGCCAGTCTGGTCACAATACACTTTAAAACTCGACATATAACCAATGGGCGCATCGAGCCAAACATAGAAGAATTTATCTTTTTCGCCCGGAATTTCAAAGCCAAAGTAGGGCGCATCACGCGAAATATCCCAACCACGCAGTCCGCTTTTAAGCCACTCATCAAGCTTATTGGCGATTTGCGCTTGTAAGTGCCCTTCTCGAGTCCATGTTTTGAGCATCTCTTCAAACTGGTTCAGTTCAAAAAACAGGTGATCCGTCTCTTTCTCAACGGGGGTTGCACCCGATACGGCAGAGGTTGGATTAATTAAATCGGTCGGGCTGTACGTTGCGCCACAGGCTTCACAGTTATCGCCGTATTGGTCGTCTGTTTTACATTTAGGGCAGGTACCTTTGACAAAACGATCCGGTAAAAACATCTCTTTTTCGGGATCATAATATTGTGAGATGGTTTTACGAGAGATATAGCCTTTCTCTTTTAAGGTCAGGTAAATCTGCTCTGCCAATGCTTTGTTTTCAGCGGAGTGGGTGCTGTCATAGTGATCAAACTGAACATTAAACCCTGCAAAGTCGGCTTGGTGATCTTCGGACGACTTGGCAATTAACGCTTCTGGGGTAATGCCTTCAGCTTGCGCTCGCAACATAATCGGTGTGCCGTGCGCATCATCTGCACACACATAAGTACACGTATGCCCCCGCATTTTCTGAAAACGCGCCCAAATATCGGTTTGAATATATTCGACTAAATGACCTAAATGAATCGGGCCATTGGCATAGGGCAGGGCGCTGGTAATCAAGATTTTTCTTGGCGTGTTGGTTGCGGTGTCTAACATTTCAATTGTGTCCACTTGTCCTTAAAAGATAACCCGATATTATAGCGATATTAAAGGGGCGATTTTAGGCTTTATTGCTTTAAAAAACAAAGTGCGTAGTTTATCGGTTGTGATCGATTAAATACTATTTTATGATAGCCCTCTAACGTTTAAAAAGTGATTAAAGCGGGTAAGCTCTAATGGGTATCAAAACAGTTGTTGATGAAGAAGGGGTGACCATTTCGGTTATCGGAAGCTTTGATGTCAGTGCCTATGAAGAGTTTAAAGAGAACTGCCAAAAATATTTGACCGACTCAAATAAGTTTGTGATTGATTTAGAGCGTGCAACCTACATGGACAGCTCTGCGTTAGGAATGTTGTTACTGCTGAGAGAGAAAACCCGTGGTGATAAGTCACGAGTACGTTTGATTAATGTGGGTGACAATGTGTTAAATATTTTAGAAATTGCTCAGTTTAATCAACTGTTTGTGATTGAATCTAAAGAACCTGCCTAGTCTAAAAAAAACCTTTTTTCAGAAGGTTCTCTAAATCTTTTCTCCCCCCCCCCTTTTTTTTTTTAACTTAAGAGGCCTTTGCGCCCCTCTCTTAACTGTTTAATACTTCGATCTTTGGAAATACGTTGGCGTAGTTACGCTTTTGTGTGCCAATTTTATAACTAATATGGTGTGCCATATTACGGTATTTTTGTGCCACATCACTATTCGGTTCGGCGGTCACCGTTGGCTTTCCTTGGTCGGCATCTTCTCGAATACGTTTATCCAGTGGCAGGCTGCCTAAAAAATCCACTGAGTACTGTTTTGCCATCTCTTGCCCGCCGTTGGCACCAAAGATCGCCTCTTCGTGTTGGCACTGACTGCAAATGTGGGTCGCCATATTCTCAATAATTCCTAAGACGGGAATCTCAACCTTCTCAAACATTTTGAGTCCTTTTTTCGCATCAATCAGTGAAACGGGCTGTGGTGTGGTGACAATAACGGCACCTGTCACAGGAATCTGTTGTGACAGGGTAAGCTGAACATCCCCCGTGCCAGGCGGTAGGTCAATAATAAGGTAGTCTAAATCTTGCCACTGTGTCTCTTTCAGTAGTTGCGTTAAGGTCTGAGTCACGATTGGCCCTCGCCAGATCATTGGCGAATCCTCTTCAATTAATACCCCTATGGACATCACTTGTAAACCATAAGCGGACAGCGGTTGCATACTTTTGCCATCTTTGGAGCTTGGTTTTTCGGTTAGGTTGAGCATGGTTGGAATGCTTGGCCCATAAATGTCTGCGTCCAAAATACCAACGGTTGCGCCCTCTTGTTGTAGCGCTAATGCTAGGTTTACCGTTGTTGTTGACTTTCCAACCCCACCTTTTCCTGAGGCAATGGCAATGATATTTTTAATTTCAGGCAACGGAGAGACGCCTTTTTGAGCATCGTGCGCAACAATAACGGTTTTAAACGTAATGGAGACCGATTGAATCTCTTCAAGTTGTGTTAACTCATGGGTGAGCGTTTGCTCAATACTTGGCCATAAGCTCTTACACGGATAGGGAAGCGCAAGTGTAAAGCTCAAGTTGTTTTTTTTCAGCTTTAACTCGGACAGTGATTTGGGGGATAAAAAGCTTTTTTCAGCGTTGACCTCATCATCCAATGGATTCTGGTAATTGCTCACCACCTGTTCAATTTTTTGTTGTAACTCGCTGGTTAGTTTGCTGCCAAAAAGGGTGCTAAAAAATCCCATCTTTAAAAATCCTCTGGTTGTCGTTTTAATGCAAACGATTTTATCAGGATTTTAGAGGTGTATTGCTGAATTTTTTCTAACTGAAAGGGCGCTTTGCCTGTATTATTCCAACTGAATGGATTCTAAAAAGGATAGCGTTAGTGGACTATTTACCGATATTTGTTGAGATTAAAAATAAGCCCTGTTTGATTGTAGGAGGGGGAGCGGTTGCCGCACGTAAAGCCGATCTTTTTATTAAGGCGGGTGCACAGGTAACGGTTGTTGCGCCTGAATTAAAAACAGAGATGAAGCATCATTTAGCGCAAGGGCTGATTGTATGGCATCCTGCCGAATTTTCAGCGTTTGAGATGACCTCGTTGGAAACACCTAAATATGTGATCTCTGCAACCGATGACCAAGCAGTGAATTATGCGGTGTATCAATACTGTCAGAAGCATCACATTCCAGTTAATGTGGCCGATCAAACCGAGTATTGTGATTTTATTTTGCCTGCAATCGTAAATCGCTCGCCCGTGACCATTGCGGTCTCCACAGGCGGACGATCGCCTATTTTAGCACGATTGATGAAAGCTCGATTGGAAGCGTTGATTCCAGCGGGGTTTGGCTCGTTAGCCGATTTATTGGGGCGTTATCGTCAACAGGTTAAAAACTGCCTGCCTTCACCCGATGCCCGTAAAGCGTTTTGGGAGACCTTATTGCAGAGTGCTTTTGTCGATAAAGCGACACAAGGGCGTTCGGAAGAGGCGGAGTCCATCTTAAAAGCACAGTTAGAACAGGTTAAAACCACAGGCCAAGCGATGCCGACGGGGGAGGTCTATCTGATTGGTGCCGGGCCTGGTGATCCTGACTTGATGACCTTTAAAGGGTTACGCTTATTACAGCAGGCGGATGTGATTTTATACGACCGTTTGGTCGCCCCTGAAATTGTGGAGATGGCACGTCGAGAGGCCGAGCGCATTTATGTCGGCAAAAAAGACAAAGAGCACGCCATACCGCAAGGGGATATCAGTTTGTTAATGGTAAAGCTTGCCAAGCAGGGCAAGCGTGTCGCACGGTTAAAAGGGGGAGACCCTTATATTTTTGGTCGCGGCGCTGAAGAGGCTGAAGTTCTGGTTGAGCATAACATTCCATTTGAGGTTGTACCCGGCATTACCGCCGCTGCGGGTTGTTCAGCTTATGCGGGCTTTCCATTGACGCATCGAGCGTTTTCGCAATCGGTTGCTTTAATCACCGGACACCAGCAGGAGGGCGCAAACGAAGTGGATTATGGTCGTTTGGCACAATCAGGCGATACCATGGTGTTTTATATGGGGGTCAAAAATGCCGCTAAAATTCAACAAGGTCTGTTAGCGCACGGCTTATCGGCAGATACCCCTGCGGCCATTATTGAAAAAGGCACTACGCCCGATCAACGCGTGATCACTACGACCTTAGGAGAGTTGTCTGAAACTATTGCAAGTAGCCACATTAAACCACCTGCGTTATTAGTGGTTGGAGAGGTGATTCAGGTGCGTGAGAGGTTGGTGAAATGAGTGAAAGTAATAGAGAGCCGTCAATGAAAGAAAAGCCATTTCAGTTTTACATTCAAACCATTGGGCGCGGTCAAAAGCGTCGTCGAAGTTTAACTCAATCCGAAGCACGAGATGCCATGCAGATGATTTTGGCGGGCAAGGTCACACAAATGCAACTGGGTGCTTTTTTAATGCTGATTCGAGTACGGGAAGAGACCCCAGAAGAGGTTGCAGGATTTGTGGAAGCGATTCGTGAAAAAATTCCTCCCCCCCCCTGTTTGGTTGATATTGACTGGGGAAGCTATGCTGGAAAGCGGCGCCAGCTTCCGTGGTTTATGCTGGCGTTAACGCTGTTAGCCCGCAAAGGGTATCGCATATTTTTACACGGCATTGTAGGTAATGAGTCGCATCGGTTATACACGCAAGAGATCGCAGAACGGCTTAACTGGCCAATCGCGGATTCATTAGAAAATGCCAAACAGCATATTGAGCAATCTGGCTATTGTTACACGCCCGTTGAGCAGTTTGCGCCCGATATTAAAACCTTAATGGGCTATCGAGATGAGCTGGGCTTGCGTTCGCCCATTCACACCTTAGCCCGTATGCTAAATCCATTTAAAGCTCAGTTAAGTGTGCACGGCGTATTTCATAAAGGCTATGATGAGATTCATCAACAAGCCGCCGCACTGCTAAACGATCCTTTAACTGCGGTATTTTGTGGCGACAGCGGTGAGGCAGAAGTTCGACCCGACCGCAAAACAGAGATAAAAATGGTGGAGAATGATGCCGAATCGTCTCCAGATAGGTGGTCTTTCTTTCTACCAAAAACATTTTTAAATGCCGACCCGACCGAAAAATGTATTGATCCAGAGGTACTCATGGCGGTTTGGAGGGGGCAGGAAAAGCATCCTTATGGTAAAGCGGCGGTGTTGCACACCATGTCACTGGTGTTGATGTCGCTTGAGCATTTAACCTTAGAGGAGGCCGTGAAACAGACCGAGATGCTATGGGAAAATCGCTTATAGTATTATGTAAAAATCTGGTTAAAATGGAGGTTTTGTCATAACAAGTAGCAGAGCTAGAATGCACAATAGGGCGAGTTTTTTTACATTAAAGCAGGTGCTGATTCTTTCGGTATTAACCATCAGTATGGTTGCTATCTTAGGAACCGCGGTTTTAATGTTGTACCATTTAGAGCGTTTTAATAGTTTTTCTCAAAAAATGAACCAAGCAGAAAAACTCTCTACCGAAATGATCTATTTTGATGAGGTACTCACAAAATCAGCCAAAATGTATGCTTATGAAGGGGATGTTGTTTGGCGAGAACGCTATGAACGTTATGCAGAAAAGTTAGAGAATACCTTAAGACAGGCAAAAAAAATTGATCCTCAGTTGAAAACGTTTTTATTTGAAACGGCTTCTTTAAATAATCAGCTTATTCGGAGTGAACAGCGTGCAATCCAATTGGTTTCAGAAGGTAATTCTGAACAAGCTATTGTCTTACTTTCAACTGAACCCTACTTAACCTATAAGAAAAATTATGCATTGCAAATGGATAAAACTTTTGCATTTATCAATCAAGCCAATAAAGCGTTACTGGCTGAACACCAAGACTGGTTACTTTTTTTTGTAATTGCGGTTATTTTTCAAGCCATTGTATATTTAATGATCTGGTTGTATTTACTGTATTTTTTACGCGCCAATCATCTGCACCTGAACAACCTAATCACCACGGATGAGTTAACCGGTTTGTATAATCGTAGGGAGTTTCGTAACGCGTTAAATAATGGGTTAGCGCAAAGCTTAACCGATCAGAAACTGTTTCTCTTTGCAGTCATTGATATTGACCACTTTAAAAAATATAACGATTTATATGGTCACCCAAAAGGGGATGAGGCATTAACGACCTTAAGTGCACTTCTAAAGGAGAGTCGCTTAAATAAATTCATTAAATCCATGTCTATTTTTCGTTTAGGGGGAGAGGAGTTTGGTGTGATTGGGTTGACCGAAAGTCAAGAAGAGGCGAAGGAGTGGTTTGAGCAGCTGTTTAAAAAACTCGCGGCATTAAACATTGTTCATGAAGCGAACCCTCCTTATGGCCGAGTTACAATATCCGTAGGCATCAGCTTTCAAAGCCCCTATTGTTTAAAAACAGCCTCTCAAATTTATTCTGAAGCCGATCAAGCCCTTTATCAAGCGAAAGAGAGCGGGCGTAATCAGGTGGTTGAGTACCACCCAGAAGATTCTTAAGGACGTCTATTTATTCTTCATCGGCTTTATAACGTTTTACCCATTCAGGGTCAAACTCTGTTTGATTGAGCTCTAGCCCTAATGCTTTCATCTTCTCTTCAATCTCTTTTTTCTCGGCAATAATATCAACCAGTGCCGAGCTGTTGGCTTCAAGTTTATGCATATGCTCCAGTCCTAGGTGATAAAAACGCATCACCTTTAAGGCGTGCGGATCATTTTGCTTAGCCGCCTCTTGTACTTGTTTAAGAACATTGGTAATGTGCATAAGACTACGTTTTAATTGCCATGCGTACATCGACTCTTTCATCCAAGGTTTATGTGCAAAAAAGGTCTTAATAATATAAGCCGTTAACATCAACCCAACAAACGCTCCCATTAGATTTAAAACGAGCTTATTATTGGATAAGTCACCTAAGTAGTGAACCGTAAGGCTTGCAAATGCAAACCCAATCACAATAAAAACCGCCATAATGATAAGCGTGGCATTACGCGTTTTTTTACGGTAGTAGGCAGGATCAATGGGTTCGATTTTAAACATAGCTGAGTCGTTTCCTAGTTTTTTTGAGTGATGGGCATTTTACCGCGTCAATACTGTGATTGCTATTTTCAGAGATTAAAAAATAGAGAAATAAGGGGGAGAAGTGATGAAACTGCAAAAGAGAAGGGGGGGAGAAAAACGTAACGTGGGTTCACTTTATTATCTCATTGGTGCGTCTGGTGTTGGAAAAGACAGCTTATTGAATTATGTACGTCCACGGTTAGTCAGTCACCCTATTTTAATTGCACACCGTTATATTACGCGACCCGTTGAGTTAACCGGTGAAAACCATGTTCAACTGAGCGAGGCTGAGTTTTTAAAGCGACAAACCTATGGGTGTTTTTTATTTACTTGGCAAAGTCATGAGTTACATTACGGGATAGGAAAAGAGGTTGAGAGTTGGTTGTTACAAGGGTTGGATGTTGTTATCAATGGTTCTCGCGGGTATTTAGACACAGCGACCTATATTTGGCCTGACATTAAGCCAGTATTGGTTACGGTTTCACTGGATAAATTGCAACAACGTTTAGAAGCGCGTGGCCGAGAAAATTCCGAGCAAATTCAAGAGAGACTGAAGCGTGCTGCATCGTTTGCCGAATTAAAACACCCCAATTTAATTACGATCTCAAATGATGGTTCATTAAAAGAGGGGGGAGAAAGATTTTACAAAGTATTAACCGATTCTGAGTTATGAATCTCAAAACCAGAGTCTAAGGCGGCAGCATTTTGAGCAAACTTAAAATCGGCTTCAAATTCTGCATAAATAGTATAGAGCGGTTCGCCTTGCACCACACGGTCGCCTAATTTTTTATGGATATACAGCCCCGAGCCTTTGTCGATTGGCGCACCCGCTAACCGAGCAATGTGTGCCACAACAAAATTATTAATGGCGCTTACCGTACCTGTTTTGGGGGCGGTCACATCATAGGTGAGTGCACCAAAGGTGATTGGGTTTGGATTACGACCTTGTGCATCTAAAATGGCATTAAACTTTTCCAGTGCTCGCCCAGATTGTAAAATATCCCGAGCAATGGCATACCCTTGCCCAGCACGAACTTTGTTATCAAGCTCAATAATTCGACCAGACAGTTGCAACGCCTTCTCTTGTAAATGTTTAGAGGCTTGAGGATCATTCTCTAACACCCGCATAATGTCTCGTGCTTCTAAGTTAGGGCCAACGCCCGCACCAATCGGTTGTTTACCGTCGGTCATAATGACCTCTAAATGTAGCCCTAAATTATCGCCGACATACTCAAAGAGTTTACGTAGCTTGGTCGCTTTACTATAACTGTGCATTTTAGCGGTTGGGCCAACGGGAATATCGATGATCAAGTGGGTGACGCCAGCGGCCATCTTTTTAGAGAGAATGGAGGCGACCATCTGCCCTGGGGAGTCCATCGAAAGTGGGCGTTCAACCGTAATTAAAATATCGTCAACGGGGGCGAGTTTTGCGGTACCACCCCATGCCAAACAGCCTCCGTGTTGCTTAACAATCTGCTTAAGTTGTGCAATATCCAGCTCCACATTAGCCAATGCCTCCATGGTATCGGCAGATCCTGCGGGGGAGGTAATGGCTCGGCTAGAGGTTTTAGGGATTAACAGACCGTAAGCCGCCACAATCGGCATAATTAACAAGCTGGTTCGGTTGCCCGGAATGCCTCCGATACAGTGCTTATCCGCGACCATTGCGCCATTCCAATCAATGCGTTCGCCTGTATTCACCATCGCCTGAGTTAAGTAGAGCACCTCTTCTCGATCCATTTCAGATTCGGCACAGCCAACTAAGTAAGCGGTAATTTCAATTTTAGAGTAACGATTGGCACTGATGTCCTGAATAATCTCTAGGTATTCCGCATAATTTAAACGATCCCCTGAAATTTTTCGATGTACGTAAGAGAGTGATTTCGGTTGTGTGGCATGCCTGACTTTAATCGGAGAGCCTTCCGGTTGATTAAACTGCTTAAATACCTGCTCACTTAAGCCAATCTCTCCAGGGGCAATAATGCACTCACCATCCACGACATTTAATACAGCAAATACTTGAGTTGGCGGTGTATCGGTATAGACCTCAATCTTATTGAGCGCTTGAAACCCTTGGCTCTGATAGATGTCACACTCTCGATGTAGGTACACCACATTCTCTTTATAGGTATCAATCGCAATTCGTTTTAGCTTTAGGGTATCCATAACATGGTTTCCATTATTCGATAGGGGGGGCACTTAACATCGTCCGATTATTTTCTTGAATATCAATATCGTAATAAGCACGACACGCTTCAAGTAAATTTGCGCGACAGGCCTTACTAAATAAGTTTTTAGCCGTTACCTGACTTTTTTCAACCTCAACACCGTGTAAATAGAAGTTACCAAGGGCAAAGTTTGCATTGGCGGAGTTTTGCTCAACCGCCTCTCTTAGCAGTTTAATCGCAAGAGTATTATTCTGAGGCACCAGTTGCCCCTCTGAATACACTTGTGCCAATAACACTTTCGCATCTAAATTTCCTGCCACAACCGCTCTTTTGAGCCAGTCTAAACTCTCTTGCAGGCTAGACGCCACGCCTAAGCCATCTGAATAAATAATGGCCAAACGGAACATCGCAATATCGTCACCTCGTTCAGCGGCTTTTTTAAACCAATAAAAGGCTTTTTTATGGTCTTGTTTTACCCCAAGTCCATCGGCATAAAACACCCCCGTGTTGTACATGGTTTCCGTGTAAACAGGGTCTTCTAGTTTTAAATGGAGTGCTAAACGTGCCAAACGTCGATGCCAATAAAAAGCCTGTGGGTAGTTCACAATATTGGGGTCTATTTGACCCGCATAATATCGACTAATTTGTAACTGTGCTTCGGGATCATCTTTAATGGCTTTAACACAAATTTCTTTTAACTCGCCCGTAAAATCTTTTTTACACTGCGCAGTTGCCGCTGACAGGGGGTTGCTAAAAAAAATGATCGGGATAAATAATAAAAGAGAGAGGGGGTGTTTTATAGACATGACTCAAAAGACTCTAAAAGATGTGGGATTGGTTTAAATATAACGCTAGCACTTATAAAAAACAATGACTAATACGATGAATGCCACTATAATCACCTCAGTTTTGTCGGAGTGCCTTTAGACTAAGTTAAGTAGGCTGAGATCGCGTAAGCGGGATCCGTAGAACCTGATCTGGTTAATACCAGCGAAGGGAACAATCAGATATCTCTTTGATTCACCTTGAATCGCATCTGTTTTCTACACTGTCTTTAGAGCTTCGCCCGTTTTGATATTTAAAAAAAGGCCAAGCCATGAATAATACCACTGATCGTAAAACCACTGACCGTCGTGAAAGACGTGCGTCTGCGGAAGCATTTATTAAGAATGTCTCAGGTCAATCGTTTCCCAATTCGACCAAAATCTATATTGAAGGTAAGTTGCACCCGATTAAAGTAGGAATGCGCCAAATTGCTGTAAGCGATACCTATATCAGTGGTGAAGGTGACGATATGGTTACTGAACCGAATGAATCGATTAATGTTTATGATACATCGGGTCCTTACACTGATCCTAACATTGAAGTAAATGTCTATAAGGGGTTACCAAAGCTAAGAGCCTCATGGATCGAAGCGCGTAATGATACGGAACAGTTAGACTCTGTGACCTCTCGTTTTACCCAAGAACGTTTGGCAAATGAAGGCTTAGAGCATATTCGTTTTGATAATTTACCTCAAGTGAGACGTGCGAAAGCGGGACAAAATGTGACCCAAATGCACTATGCGCGCCAAGGCATTATCACGCCTGAGATGGAGTATATTGCGATTCGTGAAAACATGAAGCGTGCTGAGATGGCGGATGAAGTGTTAAAGCTACAACACGAAGGCCAATCGTTTGGTGCGTCGATTCCGAAAGAGATTACCCCTGAGTTTGTACGTGATGAAGTGGCGCGTGGTCGTGCGATTATTCCGTGTAACATCAATCACCCTGAGTTAGAGCCGATGATTATTGGACGTAACTTTTTAATTAAAGTGAATGCCAATATTGGTAACTCTTCGGTTGGATCGTCGATTCCTGAAGAAGTTGAGAAGCTGGTTTGGTCAACCAAATGGGGCGCGGATACCGTGATGGATCTGTCTACAGGGCGTAATATTCATGAAACCCGTGAGTGGATTATGCGTAACTCGCCTGTCCCGATTGGAACGGTGCCTATTTACCAAGCGTTGGAAAAAGTAAACGGCATTGCCGAAGACTTAACGTGGGAAATCTTTAGAGATACTTTGATTGAACAAGCCGAGCAGGGGGTGGATTACTTCACCATTCATGCGGGTGTATTGTTGCGTTACGTACCAATGACGGCCAAACGTGTGACAGGCATTGTCTCTCGTGGTGGGTCGATTATGGCGAAATGGTGTTTAGCGCACCATCAAGAAAACTTCTTGTATACGCATTTTGAAGACATTTGTGAAATTATGAAAGCCTATGATGTTAGCTTCTCATTAGGCGATGGCTTGCGTCCAGGTTCGATCGCGGATGCCAATGATGAAGCGCAGTTTGCGGAACTAGAAACCTTAGGTGAGTTGACTAAAATTGCTTGGAAACACGATGTTCAAGTGATTATCGAAGGACCCGGGCATATTCCGCTACACATGATTAAAGAGAATGTTGATAAACAACTTGAAGTATGTGACGAAGCACCGTTTTATACCTTAGGGCCACTTACTACGGACATTGCACCGGGTTATGATCACATTACCTCGGGCATTGGTGCCGCCAATATCGGTTGGTACGGTTGTGCGATGCTTTGTTATGTCACCCCTAAAGAGCATTTGGGCTTGCCGAATAAAGAAGATGTGAAAGAGGGCTTAATGACCTATAAAATTGCCGCACATGCGGGCGATTTAGCCAAAGGGCATCCAGGTTCACAAATTCGAGACAACGCATTGTCGAAAGCACGTTTTGAGTTCCGTTGGGAAGATCAGTTTAACCTAGGACTAGACCCAGAAAGAGCGCGTTCTTACCACGATGAAACCATTCCGCAAGCGTCTGGAAAAGTGGCGCATTTCTGTTCGATGTGTGGCCCTAAATTCTGCTCAATGAAAATCTCACAAGAAGTTCGTGACTACGCGGCGGCGCAAGATGCGGCTGCAACAGGGGGAGAAGGCGGACAGATTACTGAAATTTCACTTGAAAGTATTCAGCAAGGGATGAAAGAGAAGTCCAAAGAGTTTATCAAGTCGGGCAGTGAGATCTACCAAAAGGAGGCGTAACAACTCTCAGGGATAATCTGAACCGTTACGTTTTTTTAATAGGTTTTTAAAAGGAGGCAGAATATGTCACCCTTAGATTTCTCCAATCGCCCTAAAATTGCGATTTTAGGCGCGGGCTTGGTTGGGCGATTGCTGGCGCTTTCGCTCAAAGAGGATGCGGTGATTGAGCTGTTTGATCAGGACGATGGCTCAGGCCAACAGAGTGCGGCGTATTTAGCCGCCGCGATGTTGGCGCCGTTGTCTGAATCGGCGGATGCCACCAAAGAGGTCATGCACTTAGGTGAATGGGCGTTAACTCGCTGGCCAAGTTTGTTAGAACCACTGGATGTTCCCGTGTTTTTTCAACAAACAGGCAGTTTGGTGGTGGCGTTTGAACAGGACTTAGGCAATTTAGAGCAGTTTACGCAACGTTTAAAAGGCGATGCGTTTGAAGCGGTTGCCAAAGCACAAATTCATGCGTTGGAACCAGAACTCAATCCCCGCTTAAAGCGTGGGGTGTACCTTCCGCAGGAGGGACAGTTAGACAATCGTGAATTGTTGACTTCACTTGGGCAGACGTTAAAAAACGCAGAGCAGGTCACTTGGCACACCAATGCATTGATTACCCGTTCAGGAGAAGCCATTTTACACAATGGTCAAGCGTTGGATATCAGTGTATTTGACTGGGTTATTGATTGCCGTGGATTTGGTCAAAAAACAGAACAAAATCAACAAAATAGTTCTGATACCTCAACACTTCCTAAGTTACGAGGTGTGCGGGGAGAGGTGCTTCGTTTACGAGCGCCAGAGGTTCAATTGAATCGTCCCGTGCGTTTAATGCACCCTCGTTACCCCATTTATATTACACCCAAAGAGAGCGGAATTTTTGTGGTGGGGGCGACGCAAATTGAGACCGAAGACGATCGAGAACCTACGGTGCGTTCTGCACTGGAGCTGTTATCGGCTTGTTTTAGTGTGCATTCGGGGTTTGCTGAGGCGGAAATTCTGGAAATTGCTTCCGGTATTCGTCCTGCGTACTTGGATAATGAACCTAAGATTGTGGTGCAAGACAAATTCATTAATGTGAATGGCTTGTTTCGACACGGTTTTTTATTAGCGCCAGCCATGATTGATGCATGTTTAGGGCTAATGAAAGTGAACGCGGAACATTCAGAACAAGACCAAACACGATTAAATAAGGTGTTAAGTATTATGCCCAGTTTAATTCAAACCGCATCAGAGCTGAAAGTAGGGGGGGAATAAATTGAGCACGTCAAATCACATTGAAATAGAGATCAATACCCGCCCTTTTCAAGTCGCAAAAGACAGTACGGTTGAGCAAGCGTTAACCGAATTTAACGCCAAGCCTCCTTACGCGGTTTTGTTAAATGAACAGTTTTTATCGAACTCACTCTACCCAAGAACCTATTTGGTTGAGGGCGATACATTAGAAGTTATTTCAGCCATTCAGGGCGGATAAAGGAAGTTAGAATGAGCAATAAAAAGTGTGACGATCCTGTCACGATTTATGGCACCCAGTTACAAAGTCGCTTATTGATCGGCAGTGCGCTCTATCCTTCGCCACAAATTATGAAAAATGCCATTCAAGCCTCAGGGGCGCAAGTGGTCACGCTTTCATTAAGCAGACAAAATCCTCAGGCGAATGGGGGGCAAGATTTTTGGCAGTTAATTCAATCGCTTGGGCTACACTTGTTACCGAATACCGCAGGGTGTCATACGGTAAATGAAGCGGTCAATATGGCGAAAATGAGCCGAGAACTGTTTCAAACCGATTGGATTAAGTTGGAGTTGGTGGGCGATGATTACAACTTACAGCCCGACCCCATTGCACTGGTGAAAGCGACCGAAATTCTGATTAAAGATGGCTTTAAGGTTTTACCGTACTGCACCGATGATTTGGTGATTGCTCGTCACTTGGTCGATTTAGGCTGTGAAGTGCTTATGCCGTGGGGTTCACCGATTGGCACAGGAAAGGGGTTATTAAATCCTTACGCGTTACAATCCATTCGAGACCGTTTTCCAGAAATAACGCTCATCGTCGATTCTGGCGTAGGCAAACCATCACATGCCACCCAAGCCCTTGAGATGGGCATTGATGCGATTCTACTCAATACCGCCGTGGCACATGCCAATAACCCAGTATTAATGGCACAAGCCTTTGCCAAAGGTATTGAAGCGGGACGCGATGCGTATTTAGCAGGCCTCATGACCGAAAGAAGCACCGCTAGCCCAAGTACGCCTACTATTGATTCGCCTTTCTGGCATCAGCACAGTTAATACGATTGAATTTTTTCCCCCGTTATTAAGTAGAGGGGGGGGAATTATTCCACAATCTCAAATTCCGTCAAATAAAGAATTTCACTTGCGTTTTTTCCAGTATCGGTACGTTTTAGAGATGTTTTCCAGTGCCAACCCAATGGGTTATCAACATCCACTAAAACGCCATTCAAATAGATAATCTGCCCGATTTTCAGTTGCTTGAGTTGTTGAGCGATCTCATCGTTTGCCGGTATAAGGTGAATATTACTGCTGGTGCTTACAATTTCTTGCTCACTGAGTACTTGGGTGGGCGCGTGCCATTGATATTGACGGTCGGATTGTGAAAACTCAATTTGATCCAGAATCGACTCATCTGACAAATTATACCAACCAATCACTACATCCATGGTAGAGATCTTTGAGTGGCGATCAAAGTAATAACGCTCTGCAGAGAGCACCTTTGCGGTCACCGAATAGCTGGCTTTTTCTGTTAAGGTGACCTCCTTAAACTCGAACTTTTTAGGTGCAACGTTAGATTGAAAAGGGCCTGCATCGACCGTTGTATTGGAGCCTGAGTTTGGCATCGTTCCAATATAATAAAAATGGTACCAAGCCCCCGCTAAGATTAAAAGAAAAATAATGGTTTTCATGTGTTCAATCGGCCTTTTAGCAACGGGGAATAGGGGGGGATAAAAATTAATGGTACTTATTTAAGCATATTTAGTAGTGTGGCGGGGGCGTTTCTTCGTGTGTGTGTTTAATCCCCTCTTGTTGCTTTATGTTTTTTAAGTACTCAGACAGCAGTTTCAGTTTATGTTCGAGTTGTTGAATGGCTTGGTACTGCTGTGCGACTGTTTTTTCAAGGCTTTCAATGCTCTCTTCTTGAAATGCCTGATTACTCTCGAGCTGTGCTAACCGTTCGGTTAGACGGTTGAATTCAGAAGGATTGTCCATTTTTATAGCCACTTTATGATTGGTTTGGTTGCGTTAACAAGACTAAATTCGCCTTTTTCAGATAGATAAACACGATCATTAGGTGGCGGGGTTGGAGTCAGTTGACAGTTTCGTAACTCGTCCCGTCTAAAGTAGTGGCAGTGCCATGTTGTGTTTTTGGTACTGCGTTTTAAAAGGGTTTCGACTTGTGATTTACTTGATACCTTAATGTCGTTAATCGCAATCAATTCATCACCCGCCGCTAATCCAGCTTGATAAGCGGGTTGCTGCTGCCAAACGTGTGTGATTTTGACGGTTTTTTGTGGGGTATCGCTTAGGGTTGCGCCTAAGTGTAACGGCAGGGATTCTTCCGATTTATTCCCCCCTAAGTCGGTTAAACTGTTCGCTGGTTGTAAGGTGAATTCGATGCCAAAATCGGCAAAGAGCTGTTCAAATGGCAAGTCTTCGGTGCCATATAAATAGCGCTTAAAAAAGCCGCTTAAATCGATACCTGAAACCTCAGAACAGAGCTGTTCAATTTGCCCCTCTTGCAGTCCAATCCCGTGTTGTCCAAAATGTTGCCACAGATGTTTCAGGACGTCGTCTAATGACTTTTTCCCTTGCGTCTGTTGCCGAATGGTTAAGTCTAAACCCAGTGCAATTAAACTGCCTTTGGTGTAGTAGCTGATAATGGCATTGGGGGCATTTTCGTCTTGTTGGTAGAACTTGGTCCAAGTATAAAAACTCGATTCGGCGACCGACTGTTGAAAACGTCCAGGCATTCGATAGACACGGGTCATCTGTTTGGCGAGCAGTTTTAAATAGGTTTCGTTATCAATCAAGCCTGCACGTTGTAAAATCAAACCATCGTAATAGGAGGTAATGCCCTCAAACCACCAGAGTTGATTGGTGTAAACAGGCTTGGACAAATCTGCCTGTTGATAGACTTTAGGCTGAATCCGTTTGACATTCCAAGTATGAAAATACTCATGACTGCACAACTCTAAAAACTGCAAATAGCCATCAGTCACTTGTTTCATCCCTTTATAAGGGAGATCGTTACGACTGCACATGAGCGCGGTAGAGTTACGATGTTCTAATCCGCCATAATCACTGCCCGTCACCATCACTTGAAACAGGTAGTTGTTCATCGGAATAGGGGGGGGGAAAATTTTAAGTTCGGTTTCACAAATCTTAATGAGATCGTCTTTTAGGCGTTCCGTATCGCAGTCAAATAGCCCTGTCAGTACCATTTTATGTGGAATACCACAGGCGATAAAATCAATTTCCGTAAAGGTACCAAGCTCAAAGGGGTGGTCGATAAGTGCGTTGTAGTCGTTAGCGTAATAGGTTCCAAACCCTTGTTCATCCACCGCGTTCGCTTGCAACCCAGTGGCGACTTTCCAACGGTTCGCTTGCGTAAATTCCGTTGACTTTAGATGCAAAGAACACGGTTTATCTCGTTGATTCTCTACCGCTAAAAAGACTGACGTGCCATTAAAAAAGCCATGACTTTCATCAAAGTGCGCCCCTCTAACCGACAGATCCCACGCATATACCTGATAACGCAAGACCACAGGCTGTCCATCACTGGTAAACAGCCATGTTGATTTATCGACCAAGGTTAATTCAACGGGCGACTGTTCAAGCGTGGTTGCGTTTAAGCCAATCAGATGTTTTGAAAAATCACGAATTAAATAACTGCCCGGAATCCAATTGGGTAAACGAACCGTTTGCATGGGCTGTTCTGGCTGATCAATGGTGAGCGTGACCTCAAAAAGGTGACCTTTTGGATCGCTGGGGGTAAGGGTGTAGTGAAGATTGGTATCAGAAAGCGAGTTTGTCATGTTGCATACACATTATTATTTTCAATGGTGCAAATTATAGTGTGTTTCTTAAGAGAAGGTTAGAGGTATAATGCTTGTTTTCAAATCAAATATTATATGGAGCCTTCTGTGATTCGTACTCGTTTTGCCCCTAGCCCAACTGGTTATTTACATATTGGTGGTGTCAGAACCGCACTTTATTCTTGGTTGTATGCCAAACGTATGGGGGGGGAATTTACGTTAAGAATTGAAGATACCGATTTAGAACGTTCTTCAGAAGCATCTGTTAACGCCATCTTAGAAGGAATGAGTTGGTTGGGATTGGATTATGATCGTGGCCCTATCTATCAAACGCATCGTTTTGAACGTTATGAAGAGGTTATTCAAACCCTGTTTGATAAAGG
>Ga0256839_1001696_pt1 | contig 26195 bp, 24 predicted proteins | sample 354166metaG_FD_185968 | JGI IMG/M metagenome (GOLD analysis project Ga0256839, IMG submission 185968) | Hydrothermal vent microbial communities from Mid Atlantic Ridge, Atlantic Ocean - 354-166 | ecosystem: Environmental > Aquatic > Marine > Hydrothermal vents | place: Atlantic Ocean: Mid... | reverse complement strand
ATACTATATAAAATTTTGATTTAACTATAGTACTTTCATTTAATGCAAGTAAATTTTGATGATTTTCAGCATTAAGATTTGTCATTAATTGTGAAGATAGAATAAGTATCAGCAATATTTTTTTCATAAGGAGGGTAGTCTCCAATATTTTAAATTTTTAAATTATAAACTAAATCTATCTTTTAAATATTGATATATATCAATGATTAAACAACGGGTCATTCCCATATTAATTTATATAAATTAGTGTTAAAAATATTTAGGAAAGAAGCTCTAAACTAGACTAACTCCTTAAAAATTATACATCAAACCAGCAAAAAGAGAATCTCCACGAGGTCCTTTTATTAAAGAATGTTCAAACTCGGCTATAAACTTATAGTGTTCATTTAAATGTACTTCAATGCCTGTTCCAAATACAAAACCATGCCCCTGTGTGTCGATATCAAATTGAACAACACTTTCCCATTCAAACTCATAACCTACTTTTCCAAAAAGACCAAAACCTTCAAACATCTCATATGTATAAACAATATCAAATGCCGAAGTATAATATTTTCCCGTAGACTCTTCCGTTACACCTAATTTTGTTTCAGATACTGTATCTGTAGCATAGGTAAAATCATACTCAACTGCAAAACCATACCCTAATCTATATCCAATATCTATACCTATCCCATAATCTCTATCACCTTCAAGTAACACATCTTCATGTTGGTAACTCTCACCCAAAACCATAAGACCCGCAACAATGATATAAAATTTTGATTCTTCATGTGTTGATTCGAGATGTTCTGACTCATGAATTTCAACTGCTATATCTCCACCCGCATACAGTTGTGTCATTAATTGTACCATGATGACAATAGCCATAAAGATTGTTTTTTTCATATATCTTCCTTATGCTAAACATTGAAAGGCGTGTCTAGCTGATAAATGGTAAACTAAATTCACTTAAATACACAACTTTGTTGCAGATAAACAAATATTTAGACTGTTTTACGATACATAATTGATTTTTATATCTTTAGCAGTAAATAAAATCAATCAAATACATCAATTTGATTTAATCCATAAAAGAAGTTCTTTACTCAATTGCATTAATGCTCTATTGGTAGCAATAACATAGCCTTCTGCATCCAAACTAGGTGTCTCTTCTTTATAGCTGAATCTTTTACTTTTGACTAACTTTCCAGTATCGGCATCAATCAATGTAAATTGTATAGATATAATTGCATGAGACTCTTGATCTCTTACTCTATGTTCAAAAGCAAAAATATTACTTTCTAACCGATAGTTTACTTTAACTGTGGTGGCATCTGAAAAAACTGCTTTAAAAAGTCGTGAATCATCCAATACTTCAATAATACTTACCTGTAAAAGTTTACTCACATGGTTTGACCACTCTGAATTCTGATATGTACCTCTTTCATATGTACTATAAGAAAAATTCATTTTTTGAGAGATGTTTTCTCTAAGACTTTGAGGATAGGTGACCTTAATAGTTTTTTTTCCAAGGGTACTGTTCTTACTTGTTTGTACCTGAGACACTTCAAGTGTAAAAACTTTTAATACCGGTGCTTTACTACAACCTAAAAGAACAGATAGCAAACCCAATATTAGTATATATATCTCTTTTTTCATTCACCAGGTCCTTTTCTTACTTTCCTTGATTTAAAAAATACGTCACTGGGACTTTGTTCAAGTTCCTTAGTCAAATGATTAAGTTGATTAGAAAGTATTTGTATATCCACTAACATTGGCTCAAGTATCTTTTTTAGATTATAATCACCACGATCCAAACTCTTTTCAACTTTAAGGATAACCCGGTTGAAATTTTTACTTGTTTGCATCAGTTTATTAATAGTCGGAATACTCACTTTTTTAATATTAGAAAAATCTTTTTGCATCTGTTTAAAGTCTATTGTTGCTTCTGTAAACTTCGCGTTAATATTTGTAAGAGAAGTCCTAAACTCATCAAGTATCACAATCACTTTTTTCTCTACTTCTTCTGCTTTTGATGATGCTTTTTCTACGTTGTTAAAAATATGTCCAAGTGTGTCTATATTATGGTCTGAAAATAATTTATCACTTTGTGATAAAAGGTGCATTAATTTTTGACTCATTTCAGGAATATTACTTGTAAGTTTTGATAAAAGTGAAGGTTTAGCCGGTATTAAAGGTATATAATCATCTGTTGGTACCAAAGTCTTTGCTTCATTACTACCACCATGTATCTCAATAGAGAGTAAACCTGTAACACCTAACATTTGTGTTGACGCTACCATATCTTCTTTAATTGGAATATTTTCTTTTATTTTTACAAAAATATCTATATACCCAATATTATCAGGATTAATACGTATTTGACTCACCCTACCTACATCCACGCCATGTAGTTTTACATTCGAATCCTCTGACAATCCTGCTATAGAATCTTTCATTTCAATTTTATATGTATAATACGTTTCATGTAAACCATACTTTGCCAACCAAAATCCAAAGACTAGTAATCCTATACCAAACAATAATACAAAAAATCCGACTATCGTATAATTTACTTTACTATACATCTTTAATTTTATCCTTGAATCTTTCTTTTGTATATTCATTCATAAAAAATTCTTCTACAAAAGGGTGTTGAGATTGTAACACATTTTCTATGCTCCCCTCAGCAACGACATGTTTGTCTGCCAAGACTGCCATTCTGTCAACAATAGAAAATATACTGTCTAGATCATGTGTAATCATCACCACAGTTATACCTAGTAAATTACGTAGTTCCACAATAAGTGCATCAAAATTACGTGCTCCTATGGGATCGAGACCTGAAGTGGGTTCATCAAGAAAAAGTAACTTAGGTTCCATCGCCAAAGCACGTGCAAGTGCTGCACGTTTTACCATGCCTCCACTAAGTTCAGAGGGATACAGTGCACCCACATGAGGATCAAGACCTACAAGTGCTAACTTGGAGCGCACCAGGTTTCCCCGCATCATAGGAGAGATGTTCGTATATTCTTTGAGTTGTACTTCTATATTTTCAGCCACAGTCAAAGAAGAAAACAGTGCACCAAACTGAAAAAGCACACCCCAGTCACATCGTAAAGACTGAGCATCTTTAAAAGAGATACCTTTGAGTGACTTACCTAGTACATGGATTTCTCCTGCACTAGGTTCAAGTAACATAATCATCTCTTTCATTAACACAGATTTTCCAGATCCACTCTCACCTAAAATACCGTAAATTTCATTTTCATTGATATGTAGATTTACACCATCATGGATGGTTCTTGTACCAAAACGCGTCACTATCTCTTTTATTTCAATCACGCGATTCATAGATCCATCTCCGTAAAAATCACTGAAAAAAGTGCATCAAAGGCTATAACTAAAAAAATAGAGTTAACTACCGATGCAGTGGTATGTAACCCAATACTCTCCGTATTATTAGAAACTTGAAAACCTCTAAAACATCCAATAGATGCGATAAGAAAAGCAAACATGGGACCTTTAATCATCCCTAGAATATAATGTTTCACTTCCAACACTTCATATAATCTATCTGTAAATTGTATAAAAGAGATACCCAGCTGCATTTTAGCCGCTACCATACCACCAAAAATACCCACAATATCAGCAAAAAATATAAGTAATGGCAAAGCTATCATCAGTGCATATACACGTGGAATCACTAAAAAATAATAAGGATCAAAACCCATAGTGCGCATCGCAGCAATCTCTTCTGTGATTTTCATGGCACCAAGCTCTGCTGTATAGGCTGACCCACTTCGCCCTGCGATAACAATAGCAGTAATCATAGGTCCTAATTCTCTTGTGATTGATATTGCAACCGTATCAACGATAAAAATATCTGCACCAAATTTTGCCAACTGTACAGAACCTTGATAAGCGATGACCATTCCCACTAAAAAAGCCGTTAATCCTATGATAATCAATGCATTAAACCCTGACTGCTGTATATGATAAACCATTTCTTTAAAACGTATATTTTTAGGATTGAGGGTAACTTGAAATATCGCAACAAAAAGATGCCCTAAGAATGTAATAAAATCAATAATATCTTTATATACTTCTAAAGTATTTTTACCTAAGTTTTCTAAAATACCTTTTTTTACAGGCGTGATGGACTCTTGTTTATTCTTTTTTAAAAGATTATACATCTCTTTTTGATTTTTACTGTATCCTTCAAGTAAAACATCAACTTTTTCTTGAAATCGCTTATAATATTCTACAAAAAGTAAAATACCTGCAGAATCAAAATCACTTACTCCTGAAAAGTCCCAAACTATTTTCTTATCACATGGTACATCTTTTAATATCACTTCTATCTCAGGTACCGTGTCAAGTGTCCATTCTCCTTTTGCATAAAGATTAAGGTGATGAAGCTGCTTATTATAAGACAAGAACTGTGTATTCATAAAACTATTATAGGTAAGATTAGATTAAGTTTTGATATAATTCTAATAATTATTATATAGAGGTTAATGTATGAAAGATTTTGGGTTAAACATTTGGGGAGATGATAACTTCATTATCCAAAATGACACCATCAATATTAATATCGCCTCGAAACCCTCTTTATTGAAAATCACACAAGAGATACGAGAAAAAGGCTACAAAGGGCCTCTTCTTCTTCGTTTTCCCCACCTTATAGAGAAACAAATTTCAACACTTTTTAATACCTTTGAAAAAGCAAAAAAAGAATTTAACTACTCTGGTAATTTTCAAGCTGTCTTCCCTCTTAAGGTCAACCAGTTTCCCAATTTTATTCATTCTTTAATGGACGTATCACAAAAATTTAATTATGGATTGGAAGCAGGAAGTAAGGCTGAACTTATCATTGCCATGACACAAACACCATTAGGTGCACCTATAACAGTTAACGGTTTTAAAGACAAAGAGATGATTTCTTTATGTTTTATCGCTGTAAAAATGGGGCATAATCTCACCATCACCATAGAAGGTCTCGGCGAACTTGAAACTATCATTCAAGTCAATAAAGAATTTAATGCATATATACAAAAACCTATTACTCCCAAAATAGGTGTACGTATACGCTTACATAGTTCAGGTATAGGGATTTGGGCAAAAAGTGGTGGATACAGTTCAAAATTCGGTCTTACTTCCACCGAATTGCTAGAAGCATACGAAATGCTTAAAAAACAAAACCTGTTAGATCAACTTTGGATGATCCATTTTCATATAGGCTCTCAAATGTCTGATATCTCTCCATTAAAAAAAGCACTCAGAGAAGCAGGAAATATTTATGCAGAACTCAAAAAACGTGGTGCAGATACTTTAGGTGCTATTAACATCGGAGGAGGTTTAGCTGTAGAATACAGTCAACATGAGGGAAAGCAAGAACGTAATTATTCATTGGATGAATTCGCAAATGATGTTGTCTACCTTATGCAAGAGATAGCAAAAAGCAAAGAGGTACCTGAACCTGATATTTTTACAGAGTCTGGGCGTTACATTGCTGCATCACATTCCGTGTTAATCGCTCCAGTACTTGAACTTTTTTCACAGGAATACCATGAAAAAGGCTTAAGACTAAAAAAAGAAAACCCCCCTCTCATAGAAGAATTATATGATCTTTATACATCACTTTCACGGGAACATGCAAGAGAATATCTACATGATGCATTAGATCATATGGAAAGTCTTTTAACCCTGTTTGACTTAGGATACATTGACTTGGAAGACCGTTCTAATACCGAAATATTGGTCAATCTTATCATCAAAAAATCCATTGCTCTTTTACGAGAAGAAGATACAGATGAACTTAAAAAATTACAAGACCGTATTCAAGAGAAATATCTTGTAAACTTTTCAGCCTTTCAGTCACTGCCAGATTTCTGGGGACTAGCTCAGATTTTTCCTGTGATGCCTCTGGACAAGCTTGATAAAAAGCCTACAAATCCTGCAAGTATTTGGGATATTACATGTGACAGTGATGGTGAAATAGGCTTTAACCGTGAACTTCCACTGCATTTACATGATATTGATGTAAGTGAAGAAGAATATTTCCTTGCCTTTTTTCTTACCGGAGCCTATCAAGAAGTTTTAGGTATGAAACACAACCTATTTACCCATCCCACAGAAGCTGTAATACACTTCGATGAAAAAGGGGATTACACGATAGACAACCTTATAGAAGCACAAAATTTGATGGATATTTTGGATGATTTGGATTATGATACTAACATTATGGATAAAACACTTAAATACAGAATAGAAGCATCCGAATATATTTCTCAAGATGAAAAAAGAGCACTTTTAGGTAAACTTTACCTTTATTTAAGTGAAAATAGCTATCTTAAGACGATTCAAGCAAGCAATGAAACTCAAGGATAATAAACGTGAATGTATTTAGTCTTATAAAAGAGGACTTTTCAAATGTCAAAAAAAATGACCCCGCCTTACACTCAACTTTTGAACTTTTTTTCAACTATCCAGGATTATGGGCACTTTTTTTTCACCGTGTAGCACATAGCTTATATAATAAAAAATTACGATTTATACCTCGGTTCATCTCTGCCTTTGGGCAATTCCTTACAGTAATAGACATACACCCAGCAGCACAGATTGGTCGTAGGGTATTCATAGACCATGGTGTAGGTGTTGTTATTGGTGAGACTGCTATTATTGGCAATGATGTGCTTATTTACCAACAAGTAACCCTTGGTGGTGTGAGTACAAGTAAAGGTAAAAGACACCCTACACTGGAAAACAATGTAGTTATTGGTGCAGGGGCAAAGATATTAGGAAACATTACCATAGGTGCAAATTCAAAAGTAGGTGCAAATTCTGTTGTAGTAAAAAATGTACCTTCTCATTGTACTGCTGTGGGTATCCCTGCACGTGTCCTTAAGCGTGGTTATGACCAAACACCTCTAAGTCATGATAAAATACCTGATGTTAACAAAGAAATTTTTGAATACCTCATTAAACGTATTGAAGTACTTGAAGCAGCATTACCTAAAGGTAAACAAGAGGCTATTAAGCAAAAAGATCATGATCTAGATGAAATATATGATAACTTTCTTCACAGTATGGATTAAAGAAAGACTTATACGCACTACACATCATTTATCTTAGAGGTCTATCAAGCACTTTTAGCTATAATAATGCAATTTTATTGCAAGGGTTACTTTATGCTTTCTGAACGCATTCAAACATTATCTCCATCTTTAACTATCGCTATTTCTTCACTGGCACGTGACTTAAAGGCACAAGGTAAAGATATACTCTCTTTTTCAGCTGGGGAACCAGACTTTGAAACACCAAAAGCTATTAAAGAAGAAGCTATTAAAGCTATTAACGATGGGTTTACACAATATACTGCTGTTCCAGGTATCCCCGAATTACTGGATGCTGTCAGTCAAAAATTAAAAAGAGATAATGGATTAGAGTATGCTCCTTCTGATATCATCGTAAGTAATGGTGCTAAACAATCACTTTTTAACCTTTTTCAAGCAGTGCTAAATGAGGGGGATGAAGTCATTATCCCTGCACCATATTGGGTAACGTATCCCGAACTTGTGAAGTACGCAGGCGCTATACCTGTTATCATAGATACAAATGAGATTGGTAACTTTAAAATTACAGCAGATCAACTGAAAAATGCTATCTCTGAAAAAACAAAAATGATTATATTAACGACACCTTCGAATCCTACAGGTTCTGTCTACTCAAAATCTGAATTGGAAGCTTTGGCTGAAGTACTCCAAGGAACTGACATTATCGTAGCATCAGACGAAATGTATGAAAAACTTGTCTATGACATTGACTTTGTAGCTGCTGCCAGTATCTCTGAGGATATGTATAAAAGAACCGTAACCATTAACGGTCTTAGTAAATCTGTTGCGATGACAGGTTGGCGTTTTGGATATTTGGCTACCCCAAACAAAGAAGTAATAGCAGCGATGAATAAACTACAATCACAAAGTACATCCAACATCAACTCTATAACTCAAAAAGCAGCAATACCTGCACTTTTAGGAGATGTGGATGATGATATAGAGCAAATGAGACGGGCATTTAGTAACAGATGTGATGAAGCCGTAAAACTTTTCAACGAAATTGATGGTCTTTCTGTTTTAAAACCACAAGGTGCTTTTTATTTGTTTGTAAACATTAAAGATATTTCAAATGATTCCATAGAGTTTTGTAAAGAATTACTCCAAACTACAGGTGTTGCTGTAGTCCCTGGTATAGGATTTGGATCTGAGGGTTATTTTAGATTTTCCTTTGCAACAGATATGACCAATATACGTGAAGGCATTAGACGCATAGAGAAATTTGTAAGACAAAAGCAATCATAGGTTCTTCCAAGACAGTAGTGAACACTATTGTCATTCATATATTACTGAAGGTCACTTCATGAAATCATTCTTTAAACTCACACTTCTTTTTATATTACTTACCTTTATATTACATGCCAAACGTGAACAAATCAATTTTTCTGTTGTCATTTCAGGAGGTGTCAGTCTAGGGGCCTATGAAGCTGGATACAACTGGGCAATGATTAAAATGTTAAATAAAGTAAGGGAAGAAGGAAAACTCACAGAACCACACCTGCAATCTGTAGCTGGTGCTTCTGCAGGCTCCATCAATGCTCTACTTTCAGCAATGTACTGGTGTCAAAAAGACTCCATACCTTTAAAAAATACTGTAGATGACAATCTTTTTTATGAAACTTGGGTACATTTGGGTATCGAAGATCTTTCTATTCATGGTCAAGATCCTGAAAATACCAGTACTCTTTTTACAAGACGAGGTCTAGAGAAAAAAGGTGAAAAAATCATTTCTCATCTTAATAAACCTATTTTCAAAAAAAACTGTGAAATACCCTTAGGTGTTTCTGTCACCAAAGTAACACCTATTATAGAAGAAGTAAGTGGTATAAAAATAAAAAATCAACACTTTTCAGTCCCCTTAACTTTTAAAGTAAAACACTCTAAGGCTGTCATTGAAAACAAAAAAATGCCCCCAAGTACAGATTTTTATATGTCCATTCCTGGGATAGAAAAAGATAAAAACAAACTCATGAATGTTCTCTTTGCATCTGGTGCTTTCCCTGGTGCTTTTCAACAGGTTAAGCTTGATTATGTGTATAAAGGTAAAAGAGCTTCTCATTACTTTATTGATGGTGGTGCCTATGATAATATACCTCTACAACTTGCCATTGAATTAAACAAAAAAGCTTCCCATTTTTTATTCATTGATCCTAGTAATATGAGAAAAGAAGTTAAAGAGATTACTAAAAAAGAAGAAGAACAAATACCTCTAGGTTTCATCACTACCAACGCTATTCCTCTACTTTCAAGTCTTGAAATTTTTCAATCCATGAAACTTTATCAAGCTATTAACCAATATTTCAGAAACGACTCCAGTAAAACACTCATCTTGTCTTCTAGGTTTCATCCTCTTACAGGGAAATATTTACAGCATTTTGCAGCATTTTTAGATCCTAACTTTCGTGAATATGACTATTATGTAGGTGTGTATGATGCCATATATCACTTGGCAAAATCTTTTAAAAGAAAAAAACTTTATACGCATATTTCACAGATAGACCTAATGAATGAATTAAAAACACATCTAGGTTTAGACAATACACCAGAAGCTTTAGCTGCATATAACTTATTTTTAAGTACAGAGTTTCACCATAAAAAAGTCAAAACAACTGATCGTTTCTCTGCTATTTACAATGCATTTAATAGGCAAAAAACTGATGCTAAACGTTATGATATGGATGAATTTAAAATATTTTTATCAAAACTTGATACACACTATTTAAAGGAATCTAAGAATTCCTTTTTACTTTATGCGAAGCGAGATATAGACAATTGGTATAAAAGACCTTTAAGACGTATTATTAATCGTATTACAACTTTAGAAAATGACCGTGCAAATGTATACCCAGACCATAAACCAATAGCAACCCTTGCTAGTGTCTCAGCCTGGGCGGGCAGTACCTTTGTTAAAGAAAGAAATGGTTTCCAATTTCTACCCCTCAATGTACCTCAAGATGAAGGTAATACAGGCTTTAGAACCGCTCTTAGACTTTTACCAGGAGAAGTTGCTGCTGATATAAAAAATGGTGGTGTAAGTTTTGGTTATACTGCTTTGTATTATACTGATATGAATATTTTCAATGGTTTGGAGGCAAAAGCATCCTATATCATTGGTGATAAAACACCCGATTTCCTAAGACTTGATTTCGATGCTTTTAGTGACAATGGTGACTTTATGAAATTTGGTGCGGGGATAAGTCTTTTTGGAGATACAAAAGGATCATTTTACAAACGTGACAGTGCCTATGGCTTTAATGCGTATGTTGATGTAATTGATATATTTAGACTTACTTATGTAAAAAGATATGGTAACCTAGATAACAATGATTATCTTTACTTTGGTATCGAAAATATTCCAAGTCTTATCTATTGGTTAAATCGATAAAACAATAAAGTGCTCTATTTTTTCTTCTTTGTCATATTTTCCATAACAAACCATACAATACCTATAATAGAAAACAATATCACCGGTGCTATCCATGGATTAACTTGAATGTAGGCAAACATTGAAATGATAGCTTCACTTGAGTAATATGCCGATAGTCCGATAGTCAGAACAAAGAGAATGGAGGCAAATACATTATAGAATCCAAACTTTTTAAAATCATATTTTGAAAGTGCCATAGAGAGGGGAACTAAGGTTTTAATCCCATACAAAAACTTTTGAATAAATATTGCGGCTACACCATACTTTCGCATTATAAGTGTTGCCAGTGCAATCTTACGTTTATGCTTAGCAAAATAGGGTTGTATCTCTTTTTTTTGATATTTTCCAAGATAAAAAAGAAACATATCTCCCATATAGTTAGAGACTGTAGCAATAACCAGTGCGGTTGTCAAGTCCATCTTTCCCATGAAAGAAAATACTCCAGCAGCAGCCACAATGAACAACGACCCACCAAATGCAAAAAAAGCGACTGCCAAATACCCCCATGTCTCTAACGACGAAAAATCCATTCAATATCCTAAATTTTAGTTAAAGAATCATATCTAAAATAGATTAATAGTTTTGCGTTTACTTTATGGTTTTAGTCTTATCATGATTAGTACCTGAAAAATATTTGATACTATACGCCACCCGTTCTTCAACTGACTTATTTAATGTCGTAGTATCTATCATATCAAAACGTGTGAGTATACCTGTCTTATTGGCTATTTGGATTGCCAATCCTGGTCTAGCATTTAGTTCAAGAATCAGTGGTCCTAAATATTTGTCAAGTACAATATCAACTCCAAGATAACCTAAATGAGTCATATCATAACAACGCGCTGAAAGTCTTAACATCTCTTTCCAATGGGGTATCTGCAAAGCAGAAAAATCATATCCTGTATCTGGATGTTTATCTATTGGATGATTATGTTGTACCGCATAAAGGGCTTTTCCTGTAGCCATATCTATCCCTACTCCCACAGCACCTTGATGCAAGTTTGCTTTCCCATCACTTTCTTTGGTTGAGCAACGTAACATTGCCATAGCAGGGAATCCCTTATACAAAATAATACGTATATCCGGTACCCCTTCGAAACTGTACTTATCAAATATAGGGTCAAACTGAACCAGTTGTTCTATCATAGCAACGTCTGGTTTACCCCCTAAAGAATACAGACCACTAAGAATATTTGAAATATGTTGGCGGATATCCCTAAATGTCACATGCTCTCCACTGGGTTTAAAAAAGAAATTATCTTTTCTATCTACAATGACTAAAATTCCTTTGCCTCCACTCCCTTGTGCTGGCTTGATAACAAAACCATTCAGTCCCTCTAATATTTTTTCTATGTTTCTCACATCTGACTGCATACGCACTGTACCCAACAATTCAGGCACAGCAATATTCACTTCCTGTGCTACTACTTTGGTTTTTAGTTTATTGTCTACCATAGGATACTGCTTGCGGCTATTATGTTCCCCAATACAATACACATTGCGTTTATTCATACCAAGGACACCTAGTTTTTTAAGTTTAAATGGGTTTGCAAAAAACATACTTAATCCGTAAATGACTTAAAACGAAGCAGTTCAGTGAGTCTATAACCACTATAACGCCCCATCAATATAATCATGCCTAAAAGAATCAAAAGTACTTCTGGAAAATTAAAAGTGATATGTCCTATGAGAGGATTACTCATAACAAAATACGCACAGACAGCCACAAATAGCGAACCTCCACCTTGCACAAATACCTCTTTAGCACCTTCTTCTTCCCAAAGAATAGACATTCTTTCTATGGTCCATGCCAAAATAATCATAGGGAAAAAAGTAATCGTCATTGCCTCTTCAATCCCTAATTTAAAACTTAAAATACTCATAAAGGACATAATAGTAATTACCACTATAACCACTGCAGAAATCCTGGCAACCAAAAGTAAATTGAGTGTACTCAAATAACTTCTGATTACCAAACCTATACTCACAATTAAAACAAACATAATCAGACCAGTAACAAGTGTCGTTTCCATAAAAGCCAATGCAATTAAAATAGGCATAAATGTTCCAGAAGTTCGTATACCTATAAATACTCTTAAGAATACAACCATCAATGCCCCAAAGGGAACCAATAACATATGTCTAAAGGCATTTTGTTCGGAGACTGGCAAAGTAAAGAGTGAAAAATCCAATATGGCACTGTTCTTAACGATATTTTTATTATCAATCAAATATCTACTAGGTACGTGACGTTTATTTACTGAAAATGTTATTTTTGAATTTTTTGCTCCAGTAACATCAATAATAGAATGTCCCCCTTTTCTCCAAACAAAGAACTTTTTATCTTTTTCTATCTTGCCCGTTTCTAAATCATAACGTTGCCATTTGTTTTTATGTAAGACTTCAATAAGAGGAATCAAATGAAAATTTCTATGTGCATCATCAAGAAAAAGACCATTGAGTTTTTTTACTGTGAGTCCTTCATAACGTAACATATGGTACAGCATATCTTGTTTTGATATATTACTTTTAGCTAACAATATTTTTACTGCCTGAGAAGGATCTTTATCAGAAAAATCACGAATTAACTGTGCAGTAAAGGAATGTGGGTCTGCAGAACGCCACCTCACATCTTTCAGTAAATTTTTTGCAGCACTTTGTAATCCTACAGGTATATCAAGAAGTAACTCACTTTCTTCAGATGAATGTTCCTTCTCTTCAATATTTTTTACTTTAGAGACATCATGAAGTATAAGTTCAAACGTATAATAAAGTGTTTGTGGACCAGTCACTCTTCGTTTTGCCCACTCAGCTCTCACTCCTTCAGATGTTTTTGCTTTGGTAAATCCATATCCTGAAGAAGACGCATCTTCTGAAATAATATGTATACCTTCTTCCACATCTGGTAAAGCAAGAGAGACATGTACGGGCTTATTTTTCCCTTCAAAGGTAATTTTAGCTTCTATTCTATAGACCGGTTTAGTCTCATCTGGCATAAAAGGCATTCCCAAAATTTGTACCTTATAATAGAGAAGGAAAAGTCCAATCGAAGCTATAATTGTTGCTGCAGCAATAGCGTGGTATTTTCTAGAAATCATTTTTTCTCATTATTTTCTAATCTCTTCAACAGGTTTTTTTTAGAAACATCCACAATAAAATAATCTTTGAGAAAATTTCTACCAATAAGAATAGGAAATTCATAAGCACTTCTATCTGTCAAGGATACAGGTATGAGTTGAGATACCTCATCAGCAGTTACACGCATTTTAACCATGTAACGTCTTTGAGATTCACCTCCGTGACGTTTGATTAACACTGTATCAAACACAGGTCTTTCTACTTGATACTCTTTATCCACATCATACACACTAAACTTAACCCATTTTTTACCATCTCTTTCAAAAGGAGTAATATCTCTAGCATCTAGTGAAGTTGTTTTGGCACCTGTATCTATTCTCGCGTTAAGTGTCACTCCTGGTGGTTCTATTTTAATATATTCCGTAGCACCCATAATCATTTTTGATTCACCTTTGTGAATACTTTTTTTATGTGTCTTTTGTATTTTACTTTCTTCTGCAAAAAGGTTAATAGTTGCTAATAGACTAAGCAAAAGGCTAGTTGTTAAAACATATTTTGTGTATTTCATTCATATTTCCCCTAAAATAATAAAAATTCATAATCTCAATACATTAGTATACATATATATTGTAAAAAATATCTAAATACTATCTAAAATAAATTAACTGTATAATACCTGTATGCTAAATACTCTACTCTCTATCCTTTTTGTCTATGTCTTCATCTTACTTGGGTATATGGCTAAACGTATTTTTAAAGAAGACATGAACACTAAGACACTCACCCTTATGTCTGTTTATTTTTTACAACCATTTGTCACCGTCTGGGGATTTTCTACAGCGAAACTACATTCTGAACATATCTTGGTGCCATTACTTTACTTGCTTATTATCCTTATCGTACTCATACCTACAATTATATTAAGCAAAATATTATTTACAGATATTAAGGAACGTGCTATATTCTCCATCGCAGGATTTGTGGGAAATACTGGAAACATAGGTATTCCGCTAGGTATCGCACTTTTTGGAGAAGCTTCAGTAATATACACAACCCTTATCAACATTGCCAATGTCTTTGTAGTATACATTATAGGAGTTTATATCTATTCACGTGGTTCTTTTAGTATCAAAGATTCACTTTTGAACATTGTCAAAATTCCTATTATTCCAGCTTCAGTTGTGGCCATTATAATCAATATCTATGATATACCACTAAGTGTTCAAATAAAAGAATTTTTTAAAATGGGTGCCTACGCAGGTATAGTTTTACAGCTCTTCCTACTAGGTACATTCCTGCAAGGTATACGCCTCAGAGAACTTTCAAATAGGCTTCTTATAGGAACGCTTAGTCAAAAATTTATCATCATTCCTTTTTTTACTATGTTTATACTTTCATTTACAAATTTTTCCCTGTTTGTGCAAGGTGTGATATTTATGGAGATGATGGTACCCTTAGCTATAGCTAATATAAACTTAGCCTCATTGTATGAATGTAGACCTAAAGATGTTACATCACTGATTTTACTTAGTACTCTCCTATTTTTTCCTTTACTTTTTATTTTAAGTACTATCGTAAATCACTACTATTTGTGATAAAATATCTGCATATTTTTTTGGGAGAATTCTATGTCTAAAAAAACCCTTATCATTGGTGCCGGTGGTGTAGGAAATGTGGTTGCTTTTAAGTGTGCTATGAACAGTGATACATTTGGAGAAATCACTCTTGCTTCTCGTACTTTGAGTAAATGTGACAACATCGCTAAAAATGTAAAAGCTAAAACAGGCATACAACTAACTACAGAAAAAGTAGATGCCAACTCTATAGCTGCACTTGTAATACTTATAGAAAAAATACAAGCAGACATAGTCATAAACGTTGCCCTTCCCTACCAAGACTTGAGCATCATGGATGCTTGTACACAAACAGGTGTAGACTACCTAGACACAGCCAATTACGAACACCCTGACACTGCAAAATTTGAGTACAAAGAGCAGTGGGAACGTGATGGGAAATTTAAAGAAGCAAATATCATGGGCCTGCTAGGTTCAGGTTTTGACCCAGGTGTGACTAATGTCTTTTGTACCTATGCCCAAAAACATTATTTTGACGAAATACATAGCATAGATATACTCGATTGTAATGCTGGAGACCATGGCTATCCCTTTGCTACGAATTTTAATCCGGAGATAAACCTACGCGAAGTATCTGCTAAAGGCAGATATTGGGAAAATGGATCGTGGATAGAAACAGAACCGATGGCTATTAAACAAGTATGGGATTACCCTGAAATAGGTCCTAAAGATTCCTACTTGCTTTACCATGAAGAGATGGAATCTTTGGTCAAACACATCAAAGGTCTTAAACGTATACGTTTTTTTATGACATTTGGGGAGTCTTACCTAACACATATGCAATGTTTAGAGAATGTGGGTATGCTTGGCATCAAAGAGGTAGAACACAAAGGACAGAAGATAGTCCCTATGGAGTTCTTGGCGACCCTACTCCCCGACCCCGCAAGCCTTGGACCACGTACCAAAGGAAAAACCAATATTGGTATTTTTGCTAAAGGCATCAAAGAAGGTAAAGAAAAAACCGTCTACATTTACCAAGTCTCTGACCATGAAAAATGTTACGCAGAAGTGTTAAGCCAAGGAGTAAGCTACACCACCGGTGTACCTGCCATGATAGGAGCCAAACTCATACTAGAAGGGAGATGGCAAGGTACAGGTGTTTTCAATATGGAGGAGTTCGACCCAGATCCTTTTATGGATGAACTTATGTTACAAGGGCTTCCATGGAAAATAATAGAACTTGAAGCAAATGAAAACAGGCGTGTAAACTAATGTCATTTAGTGGTTTCCCAAAAAAAGGCTTAACATTTCTTTCTAATATAATTACCAATAATTCTAAAGAGTGGTTAGATAATCATAAACAAGACTATGAAAAATATATTGTTACACCTAACAAAGCGTATGTAAAAGAAATGGGAGAACATCTGCAAATTCTTATCCCTCATATACATGCTATACCTAAAGTAAACAAGTCACTTTTTCGCATCTACAGGGATGCAAGGTTTCACAGGCTAGACCCTATCAAGGAACGTATAGGTATTATCTTTTGGCAGGGCTCTACACATAGAATGCAAAGTGCATCATTTTATATGCATTATGATCCTTTTGAAATCTTTGTAGCCACTGGTATACGTAACTTCAAACCAGCACTTCTATCACACTATAGAGAATACATTAAAAATGAATCAAAACGCAAAGCGTTACACTTCATACTTCAATCACTCAAAGAAAAAGGCTATACAATAGCCGAAGAAAAATATAAAAGATTTCCTAAAGGGTTTGAAAAACATACAGATGAACCTTATGCTTATTTGGCAAAATTTGGTTCTATGTATGCCTATCAAACATTTCCTCCAGATAAAATTTTTCATTCAAATAAACTCATAAATCGAAACTTCAAAATTTATGAAGATATGTTAGACCTACATCAATGGCTTTATACACTCACTCTCTTTACACCAAAGCAATCATACTCATAAATCTTCCGCTGCACCCCTTCTCCTTTCTATAAGAAAAAAACTTCTCATTTTCACAAGATGTACAAATAAGACTCATCTCAATGTTTGATTTTAACAACCCTGCTTGTAAAAGTTGTTTTTTATTTATCAGAGGTAAATCGAGCATATATTTACCATTTTTAGACATATAAACACTTTCTGATCTATGAAAATGACCTGCAACATTACTATCTACCTCATAACAGCATCTAGCAATGGACGGTCCAATACCTGCTAGAATATTTTGAGGTTCACTGTTAAAAGTTTCACACATTTTTTTCACAGTCTTAGAGAGTATTCTCTCTTTTGTACCTTTCCATCCTGCATGCACAGCTGCAATAATATTTTGTTTCTTATCTATAAGAAGTATAGGTACACAATCAGCAGTCAATATAGTAAGTACAACACCTCTCCTGTTTGTTATCAACGCATCACAATCTTCAACTGCATTTTCTATCGTATCCCATCCTCTGTGTTCATCTTCTCTAACAATATAAATATGGTCACTATGTGTTTGATTTGCTACAACAAAATACAAATTTTGATACCCCTGAAGCTCTTTAGCTATATTTTTTCTATTTCTTATAATGGTTTCTTTATCTTCACCTGTATGTAATGCCATTGAGTTGTTATAGGGTATTGCACTCTTTTTAATCGTAATTGTATGTCTGCATGCATCAATGTTTGTAAGGTTTTTAAATCTCTCAAAGCCTACCATTTTTAACCTTTTACTTTTTTTCTAAAGTCATAGATATCTTTTGATATAATATCTTAAAAATAGAGAAAAAATGGCATCTACATTAAAACCTGACAAACGTGTATATAAAAATTTTTCATACTTTTTAGTGCTACAACTTATTCCTCTGTTTGTTATTTCTTCTTATCTTATTAGAGAAATCAATCCCAATCTCTTTACAAAACAAATGATTTACTACTTTATCGCCGCCATTGTCTTTTTTATCTCATTTGTTATACCATGGAGACGTATTATCTGGTGGTTTGTACCTCTTTTTTACATTGCCAACCTTGGATTACTCATTGCTGTAGAATTCATAGGAAAAAGTATCCTAGGAGCACAAAGATGGATTGAGATACCTGTGGTAGGACTCACTATACAACCTTCAGAATTTATCAAAGTATCAGTTATCATGATGTTGGGGTACCTTATCTCTAAAAGACCTCCTGAAGACAAAGGATATGGTCTCATACAATTTATTAAACTCTCTACCGTCATTGTTATCCCTTTTATACTCATTGCAAAAGAACCAGACTTGGGTACAGCATTGGTACTTCTTATCACAGGGTATGGTATTTTATTTATTGTGGGGATTAACTGGAAAATATGGGCAAGTATTGTCATCATCTTAGGACTCAGTGCACCACTTCTTTATGGACAGTTAAAACCCTACCAAAAAAAACGTATCACTGACTTTGTCGGTAAACCCAGTTATCATGTCAATCAAGCATTAATAGCCATAGGCTCTGGAGGGCTTGAAGGACAATCAAAAAACAATGCCACACAAACACAGCTTAAATTTCTTCCTGTATCCTCAACAGATTTTATTTTTGCATATTTAGGAGAAAGATTTGGCTTTAAAGGTATGATGCTTGTCATTGCCCTTTATATTTTACTGATATTTAATTTACTGTATATTTCTGCTAAATATACCAATGATTATCTTATCAAAGCTTTTGCTTCAGGACTAGCATTTTTGTTGTTTGTATATATGGGAGTGAACATTTACATGATTATAGGATTGGCTCCAGTTGTAGGCTTACCCTTACCCATGTTTAGCCATGGAGGAACCTCATTTATTATTTTTGCAGTAATCTTTGGAATTCTTCAAAATTTAATTACTTTTAAAGACTACAGTCGATATACTTCTGACTCGAAAATAACTATGATTTCGAAAGAAGAGCCAGCAATCAAATAAGGGTCCTTAGCTCAGCTGGTTAGAGCACTCGGCTCATAACCGAGTGGTCCGGGGTTCGAGTCCCCGAGGACCCACCACTTCTCACTTTATTACAATAAAGTTCATTTCAATTAATTATGATATTACATTATTCAATTATTTTGCAAGTAAGTACAGAATCAACCATCCCCTGTGCAATCTGTTCAGTACCAACTACTATTTCATAATTTGGAAATTCTTTTAATAATTCGTCTTTTTCTTTAAACTGATTCACTTTTATGATAACTTTCCCTTTTGTAACAATTTTAGAAAGTACGTTACAAACCAAATGTAATTTTTTACTGTTATCCAAAGCTATCACTATTGCACTCGCCTCAGAAATATTAACTGACTCCAAGATACTCCGTTTGCCTGCATTACCAAAGATGACATATTGTCCACTTTTTTGTGCTTCTTTAACATTATGCATATTACTTTCTATTGCAATATATTTTACACCATTTTCTTCAAGTTTTTCGCAAACCTTACGTCCCAACCGACCATATCCAAGTACAATGATATGATCGTGTAAATCATGTTCTTTATTAATCTCAACATCTATATTTTCCCCCGTATGAAGTATTAAACTTGCTAAAAAAGATATATTTCGCAATACAAAAGGTGTCATAATCATAGACAATATAATCGTAGCAATCAATACTTGAGAAATCACTGGGTTCACTAACGCTTCCACATTAGCAAGTTCAAAAATCACAAGACCAAACTCACCAAGTTGAAAGAGTGCCAAAGATGTTTTTAGAGCTACACGCTGACTTGATACTCCTCTTAGCAATACATACAAAATTCCCATTTTAAGTACTGTTAGAAGCACCAATAATCCTATAATAGTTCCAAAATACTCCCTAATCACTGTAAAATCTATCTGCATTCCTACAGTAATAAAAAAAATGCCCAACAATAAATCTCTAAAAGGAATCAGGTCTGCTTCTACTTGATGCTTGTAGTGTGTTTCCGCAATAATCATACCTGCTATAAATGCACCCAAGGAATAGGAGAATCCTAAAGAATGTGCAAGTACAGAGGCTCCCATAACAAGAAAGAGTATAGAGCCTATAAAAATTTCATCTGAATTACTTTTGACTACTTCATTAAAAAAAGGTTCTAAAATATATTTTCCAAATGCCCATAAAATGATAAATAATATGATAGCATCCAAAAATGTTTTCAATAACAATGTACCTAATGAAAAATCACTTGCAGAAAAAATGGTTATCATCAAAAGTATAGGAATCACCATCATATCCTGAAAGATTAATATTCCCAATGAACGCCTTCCATACTCTTTATTAATTTCGCGATTGCTGTTGAGTAATTTTAATACAATTGCAGTAGAAGAAAGAGCCAATGCAGCCCCTATAATAATTGATGATTTCACATCAATATTAAATAGATAATAAGATATGAAGAAAAAAACCAAAAGACTAATACCTACTTGCAAGCCACCATAAACAAAGACCTCTTTTCGCATTTTGGAAAGATGGTGAATGGAAAATTCAAGTCCTATAGTAAACATTAAAAATACTATTCCAAATTCTGCGATGATATGCAACTCTTGAGAATTGTTAGCATGTGTAAGTTGTAAAAAATATGTGATAAGGATACCTGTAACAATATATCCAATAATAGTTGGGATATGAAACTTAGTAAGAATAATATTAATAACAGTAGCTATAAAAATAGTTAAAACAATAATTTCAAGCATAATATTTTTTTCTCCTTATATCCAACTAACTAACAGAAAATGTAAGTATACCCTATATCTATTTTCTTTAATAGAAAAAGAAAATACACATTAGAAAATATGATATACTTAAACATATCAACAATAAAAGGTAAAATCATGAAAAACCTTCTCTTTTTTCTCGCGATATCTCTCTCTACTTTCTTTATTCAAGGCTGTGCGACACATCAAAATTTTGTGAAAAAATATGACTCATGGTTAGGTCAAAACATTCAGGGTCTTATGGAACAAATCGGCTATCCAGATACTACTTATGTATTAGCAAATAAAAATAAAGTGTATGTATATGAACGTTCCAATTTATATAGTATACCTTCTATACCCCTGATGAATTACGGCTATGGATATGGTGGATATTATGGAGGTTATGGCATGATTGGATATAGTAATGATATTGTATACCAATCATGTAAACTATTCATAGAAACTGACAAGAAAGGTATAATTGTTAAATGGGGTTCAAGAGGAAATAATTGCATTTCAAATTGATGAATCATATTTTGATGTAATTCTTCTCATCATCAAATTCTCAATTATTCCTCAAAAATAATAATATCATATGCAGGAGTTGTCACCAATGCTTTACTTACATGTACAGAACCATTACGATTTACTTTTGAAAGTTCTTCTCGCAGTTGATCTATTTCAACTTGCATTTGGTCTATCTGTTCTTTGAGTTGCAAGGCAATGTCTACACCAGCAAGATTAACACCCATTTGTCGTGTAAGCCGTAAAATCAATTTCATACGATCAATATCACGTTGCGAATACAAACGCATACGCCCCTGTGTCCGTGAAGGTTCAACCAACCCTTCTCTTTCATATTGCCTCAAAGTCTGAGGATGAATATCCAACATGGTTGCCACTACAGAAATCAGATATACCGGTTCATCATAACTATGCATACAAAATCCTTTATAATTATAATTTAGCTTCTAAAGCCTTCTTCAAATCATCATCAAGTGTATCTACATCTGGTAAAACAACATTCGCAACTAAATACAAGTCACCTCTCATAGCTGTTTTTCTATCTGGTACACCTTTACCTTTTAGTCTAAATTTTTGACCATTTTTAGTATTTTTGGGTACCTTTAATGAGACTTCCTTTTCAGGAGTATCTACCGCGATTTTTCCCCCAAAAAGTGCTTCTTTTAATGGCACATCAAATGTTTTATATAAATTATCGCCTTTTCTTTCATATTCGTCAGAAGCTGCTACTTCTACCTGTATGAGTAAGTCACCCACTTGTCCCTGATATTGTTTTCCTTTGCCACGTACACGCATTGTTTCACCACTTTTAATACCAGCAGGGATTTTAATATCAAAACTTTGACCATTGGCAGATACTTGATGTTTTCCCCCTGTTACAGATACCATAAATGGAATAGTAATACGCGCCTGCATATCAAGGTCTGGACCAGAAAAACCACCACCAAAGCCTCCAAAACCACCTTGTGAACTGCTAAAACCTCCTCCTCCACCAAACATTTGACGTAAAATTTCATCAAGATCTACACCCCCTCCTTGTGAGGATGCAAAGTCATGAAAGTTTTGACCACCAAACATTGAGTCACCATACTGATCATATTGTGCTTTTTTCTGTTCATCTGACAATACTTCATAAGCAGCATTAATTTCTTTAAATTTATCGACTGCACTCTCTTCTTTGTTAATATCCGGATGATATTTTCTTGCAAGTTTTCTATAAGCTTTTTTGATTTCATCAGCAGAAGCATTTTCGCTCACACCAAGTGTTTCATATAAACTTTTTGACATATTCTTTTCCTACTTGTATATAATATACATTAAATTTTTGTAAATTATATCAAAAAAGTTTAGTCTATGTCAATCAAGTTTCAATAATTAATTCGAGTAATGAAAACTTAGTACTATATTAAGATATTAACGGATAATTAACGAATAATTAATGATTGATCTTAAAAATAAGTATGCACTTTGGAAATTTTTGGTAGAATTAATCATAAAAACTTATTTTCTAGGGGGAAATAACCATGAAAAACATATTACTCTATCTTTTTGTAGCATTGACTATGGCAGGATGTACTACGAAAGACGATCTCATTTTATTTAATGAAACGAATGTTACGCTACCAGATGCTAAAAGAAGTATGACAGACTTAAGTAAAGCAGAAAGATATGACTATCGAATAGTGCCACATGATAGAATTTCTATCACCATGTATAATCATCCTGAACTTGGAACAACAAGTGTTCAAAGTCAGAAACAAGATGTCAGTGGGGTATTGGTAAACTCAAAGGGATATGTAAGATTACCATTGGTTAAGTCTATCCATGTTGCAGGTCTCACACAAACTGAAGCCCAAAGAAAAATTGAAAAAGCATATAGTGCTTTCCTTGAAGATGCCGAAGTTTCACTAGAAGTTCTTAATAAAAGAGCTTATATCTTAGGTGAAGTAAATAAACCTGGTCCAGTAAGACTCTTTAATGAAAAAGCTACACTTTTACAAATACTCGCTCAAGCAGGAGACCTAACAGATTCTGCAAATAGACATGCTATTGTAGTAATGAAACATAGAAATAAAAAAGTTCATACGCAGACTGTTAATTTAACAGGTCCAAACTCCCTTAAAGTAGCTACTATGATGATTTATCCAAATGATGTTATTTATGTTACACCTACTAACATGAAAGCATACAATCAAGGGCTAAAAGAACTTTCACCTTCATTCCAATTCGTAGGAGCGATTACGCAGCCATTAGTTAATATTAAATACTTGTCAGATAATTAGAAAAATAAATGCAACAATCTAACAGAAGAAAAAGTGATCATGAAGTTGAGGAGAATGTCTTCAAAGACATTCTCCTCACTGTCACTCATTATAAATGGTCTATACTTATTACTGCCTTTTTAGCTCTGTTACTAGCCTTTTATGTACTTTATTTCAAGATGAATATTTATCGTTCTTCGGCTCTTATAGAAGTAAAATCAAGTGTATCAAAAGGTGGAGTATCTGGAGGTGATTTTTTAAGTAGTGCTTTTTCTGGCTTTGGAAGTTCCAATGTTGACAAAGATATTGAGATTTTAAAAACCTTTCATGTGAATAATATTGTACTACAGAAAGTAGATTTTCATACACGATATTATGTAAATAAAGGATTTAAACAAGTTGAATTGTATGATACGATACCTATTAAAATAAAGAACCTTACGATACTTAATCATGAAATAGAAGGTTATAAAATAAAAATAAGCCCTGTAGCTAATGGTTTTACTCTACAAATAGATAATACAATAAAAAATACAATACAACATGCTCTTTTTAATAAAGAAATCACTATCTTAGATGATGAAAAAGTGTATCCTTTTGGGCAACATATAGAAACTCCTTATTTTACCTGTAGTATTGAAAAAAATGAAACCTTCGAAGAGGAACTATATTTTGTATTCAATACTGATAACAGAAGCATTTTTGAAGGTCTCAAAGGTAATTTAGTTATCGGTCAAATTAACCCAGATGCCCCTTTGATAGAAATTGCTTTTACAGATACTATGCCAAGTAGAGCAAACTCCTATGTAAATGCATTAGCAGAAAGCTTTATAGAACAGAGTATCGCGGAGAAAAGCAAGGGGAATAATAGAATAATAAGTTTTATAGAAAAACAACTTTTAGATATAAAACTAAAACTAAATGATTCTGAAGAAAAACTGGAAAAATATAGAATTCAATATCAAGCAATAGAGCCAAGTTTACAGGCGAAAACCTATATTACTGAATTAAGTAAAATTGATATAGAACTTTCTCAAAATGAATTGAAACAACTTTTAATTGATAACCTCATTACATTTGCAAAAGAAAAAAAAGATCTTGATTCAATAGCACCATTTCTAATGGAACTCAAGGATCGTTCTACAACAGATCTTATCTCTAAGTTACAAGAAGCACAGATAAGCGAAGAAGGTCTAAGAGCACAGTTTTCTTCAAAACACCCTGGATTCATTGCTGTTCGTAAACAGATATCATACATTAAAAAGAAATTAATTCTTAATATTAAAAATTTAAAACTAAGTATCTCACACAGAAATAAAAATTTACTAAAATTAAAAAAAGATTATGAGACAAAACTTAAGTCTATGCCTACAAAAGAAAGGACATTAGTAAATCTGCAAAGAGACTATCAGGTAAGTTCCGAGACGTATAAATACTTGCTTAGAAAAAAATCTGAGAATGAGATGATAAAGGTAGCTGTACTCTCAGATTATAGAATAGTAGACTATGCCTACAATAACTATACTCCAATTGCACCAAAACGAAAACTTTTTCTTTTAGTATTTTTAATGCTAGGTCTTGTTTTGGGTATTTCTCAAGCCTTTTTACGTAATTTTTTAAATGACAAAATTCAAGGAAAAAATGATATTGAAAACCGAACTAGACTACCTATTTATGGTATAATACCTGCTCTAAAACAAAAAGAAGTTAAACTTGAAGTTTATAAAGATCCAAAATCACCTTTTGCTGAAAGTTTCCGAAGCTTACGTACCAATTTGCAGTTTACTCATACTGATAACAAGACTGGTAATGTCATATTGATAACCTCTACTATTGCAGGAGAAGGGAAAACAACAACTGTGGCAAATTTAAGTGCTATTTTCCAAATGGCAAATTATAAATGTATTGTAATTAATCTAGATATGAGGAAACCTGCCTTACATCATTATTTTGATGTAAGGAATACTGTGGGCATGAGTACATACCTCAGTGGGAAAAACAATTTAGAAGATATTATTCAAGAAACACCTTTTGAAAACTTGAATGTTATCACTTCAGGGCCTATTCCTCCTAATCCTTCAGAACTTATACTTTCATATAGATTAGAAGAATTATTAAATATTTTAAAAGAGCAATATGACTATATTTTTATAGATAGTGCTCCCATGGGTCTTGTAACTGATACAATGCACCTGATGCAGTTTTCTGATCTTAATCTTTTTGTATTTAGAGAAAGATATGCCAAAAAATCCTTCATTACAGACTTAAATACTCTTATACTCAAACATGATTTGAAACGTATTGGTATTATACTTAATGCAGCAAATTTTTCATCTAGTAGATACGGCTACGGCTACGGCTACGGCTACGGCTACGGCTACGGCGAGGATAACAAAAAATAATATGTTTGGGTCTAGACTAGCAAGACCCTTTCTTTAGATTTTACTTGAGTATATCATACATTGTTTTGTTGAATAATCTCCAACGGAACTCACACTCCTTGAGATATCGTTCAAAGTTTTACTTTCACGCCATTCATTGAATTTTTCAGCCTT